>MDSX01078074.1_pt1 | contig 57610 bp, 63 predicted proteins | sample 811141 | NCBI WGS metagenome assembly MDSX01 (sample SAMN05326642, study PRJNA326480) | marine metagenome | isolation source: seawater | place: Atlantic Ocean: South East | collected 2010 | reverse complement strand
TGATAAGATTTGAAAAGATAAGTAACGATTAAATGATACAAAAAAGCCTCAGTCGTGAAACCAAGGCTTTTAAGTGATTATTGTCTGTGCGCGTAGAAGGATTCGAACCTCCGACTTCCTCCTTGTAAGGGAGGCACTCTGACCAACTGAGTTATACGCGCATTTATAATATTAATTTACGCTACTTTTTTATTTTTGCTGTCGTCTTTTTTGTTTTCGAATTTAGATTTAAACCAGGTACTGCAACCTCTATTACATCCATCATTTCTTTAGCAAAATGAAACTCAATATCCTTTTTGATATGCTCAGGTATATCTTCCAGATCTTTTCGATTATGATCAGGTAAAATAACTGTTTTTATTCCAGATCTGTGTGCAGCAGTCACTTTTTCTTTAACGCCACCAATTGGAAGCACGTTCCCTCTTAAAGTAATTTCACCAGTCATTGCTAATTTACTTTTAACCGGCTTTCCAGAAAGAAGCGATACTATAGAAGTGAACATTCCAACTCCGGCAGAAGGTCCGTCTTTTGGTATGGCTCCCGCAGGAACGTGAACATGAATATCTGTCTTTTCATTAAAATCACTCGAAAAACCTAAAAGCTCAGAATTTGATCTAACGTATGTCATAGCTGCGGTTGCTGATTCTTTCATAACATCTCCAAGCTGCCCTGTTAGAGTGAGGCTACCCTTACCTTTCATTTTAGAAGCTTCTATAAAAAGTATATCTCCACCTGCTGCGGTCCAAGCTAGCCCAGTGACCACGCCAGGCTTAGTAGTTCTTTCAGCTATGTCAGAATAAAATCTAGGTGCACCTAAATATTCGGAGATTTTTTTCTTGGTTACTCTGATTTTTTTAGAGTTATTTTCTATTTTATCTCTAGCAACTTTCCTAAAAACATTTGCAATCTCACGCTCTAGATTTCTTACACCTGCTTCTCTGGTATAGGAGCTCATTAATTCTTTAATTGAGGCATCATCCAAAGAGACATCTTTTGATGATAAAGCATTCTCTTCCAATTGTTTTGGCAAAAGATGTTTTTTTGCAATTTGCAATTTTTCATCTTCTATGTATCCTGAAAAATCAATCACTTCCATCCTATCTTTCAAAGCTGGAGGAATAGGGTCTTGGTAGTTTGCTGTTGCTATAAACATTACTTTGCTTAAATCAAAATCAACTTCTAAATAATGGTCAGCAAAAGTACCATTTTGTTCAGGGTCAAGAACCTCTAGTAGGGCTGATGACGGATCTCCTCTAAAATCCATTCCAAGCTTATCAATCTCATCTAACATGAAAACAGGGTTATTTGTACCCGCTTTCTTAAGGGATTGAATAATTCTTCCTGGCAATGCACCTATATAAGTTCTTCTATGTCCGCGTATTTCAGCTTCATCTCTGACGCCGCCTAATGAAATTCTTACAAATTCTCTACCCATTGATTTAGCAATTGATTTTCCAAGAGATGTTTTACCGACTCCAGGAGGGCCTGCAAAGCATAAGATAGGTCCACGAATTGCACTATCCGGATCTTTTTTCATCTTTAGAGCCCTAACGGCTAGATACTCAATAATTCTTTCTTTAACTTTCTCTAAACCATAATGATCTTCATCTAAAATATTTTTTGATTCTTTAACATCTATAGAATCTTCAGATGAATTTGACCACGGCAGATCTGTTAGCCAGTCTAGATACGTTCTTGCGACCGTGTATTCAGGAGACTGGGTTGGAATTTTGGTGAGTCGGTCAAGCTCTTTAAGGGCAACTTTTTCAGCGTCCTCAGGCATTTTTGCTTTTTTTATAGCCTCTTCTATTTCATTTAATTCGACCTGCGACTCATCTTCACCAAGCTCACGCTTAATTGCTTTCATCTGCTCACGCAGATAATATTCTCTTTGCGATTTAGTTATCTCGTCATGCACTTCAGTTTGAATTTCATCGCCAAGCTTTATTCTTTGAATTTCTTTTGTTAATACTTTTATAGCCTTATCAACGCGTTTTTTTACGTCGAGCTCTTCAAGTATATCTTGTTTTTCAGGGTTGGAAACCGTTAACAAGGAAACTGCTCTATCAGCTAATCGTGCAGGCTTTTGAATATTTGAAAGCATACCTGTGTGCTCTTCACTTAAATTAGGAGCTATTTGTATAAGCTCTGAAAATACCTGCCTCAGATTGTTTGCAAGAGCATCTAATTTTACGCTATCTTTCGAAGATTTGTTTGAAACCCTCTGAACCACTGCGCGATAATATGGATCTTTTTCTTTGTAATCTAAAATTTTAACGCGATCAATACCTTGAACGATTGCTGATTTGCTATTGTCTGGCATGTCAAAGACTTTTAAAACGACTGCTAAAGTTCCGTATGAATACATATCGCTTGGCTGAGGATCTTCTATTGATCCATCTTCTTGTGCAACCACAACTACGTGCTTGGTTTTAGATGGAAGATCGTTTATCAACTTCAAAGATTTTTCTCTACCTATGTATATGGGAATTACTTGCTGTGGAAACAGCACGGTATTCCTAAGAGGCATAACTGGGTAAGACTCACTCTCGTCAATTAATTCAACATCTAATTTTTTATCGAATTCGTCGCTCATTTTAATCCTTAATTATAAAATTATTTACATTATTAAATGTTCAAAAAATATGCCAAAATGTATAGTATGCATTATTGTCATATTAATAAAAATTGTATCAAATTAATCTGACATAATGTACTATAATTCTAAAACATGACACGAAGTACAATTTTCTCTATATTCATGCGGTACTTTTTTTGACTGGTATTTTGTTTCTTTTAAAGTAAAATTTTTGTTTACTACGTGACAACTCATACAATCAGAATCGGAATTAGTTTCAATATGAAAAGATAGTGGCGTAAGCCTTGGGGCCTTTTTTCCGTCAACTAGAATAAGAGGGTATATATCTTCACTAAGATTACTTGATACTTTGAACCACAAAATTATAAAACTTAAAACAAAAAACGAGAATGCGGTCATAAATATTTTTTTATTGAACAACTTTAGCTAGTCTTGCTTGCTCATCCGCATGATATGAACTTCTAACAAGTGCTCCAGATTCAACGACCATAAACCCCATCCTCAATCCTTCTTCTTTGAAATAAAGGAACTCGTCTTCGTTTAAATATCTAGAAACAGGTAAATGATTTTTTGTAGGCTGTAAATATTGACCAATAGTAAAAATCTCTACACCTAGATCAACAACTTGTCTCATTGTATCCACTACTTCATCTTTTGATTCACCAAGACCAAGCATCATTCCTGTTTTTGTTCTTAATCCATAATCTACAGATTCTTTTAATACGTCAAGACTTCTTGACCATACTGCTTGAGCTCTGACTTGCTTACTAATTCTTTCAACGCATTCAACATTGTGAGAAAAGATTTCTGGTTCAGCTCTAAAAACAGTATGAAGGGCTGGGAGATACCCTTTGAAATCAGGTGTGAGCACTTCAACGGTACAATTAGGTACATTTTGATGGATTTGCTCAATAGTTTCTGCCCAGATGCCTGATCCAAAATCTCCTTTAAGGTCATCTCTATCAACAGAGGTAATTACTACGTGTCGCAATTTCATTTTTTTTACAGCTAACGCTGTTCGGTATGGCTCCATGGTATCAATTTTTAAAGGTTTGCCAGTTTTAACAGAGCAAAATCCACACGCCCTTGTACAAATATCCCCCAAAATCATAATTGTTGCAGTACCTCGCCCCCAACACTCAAACATGTTTGGACATCTAGCCTCCTCGCAAACGGTATGAAGATTGTTAGAGGAAACAACATCCTGAACAAATTTGTAATCATCGCCGTATTCTATTTTAATTTTTGGCTTATGAATATTCTGGGCTACTAAATTTGATTTCATGTTAATTAATACGCATTAAATTAATAAAGGTTCTTAAGATTGGTAGATTCAATGTGTTTTTTAATTGCATTGATAAACTTAGCGCCTCCAGAGCCATCGATGAGACGGTGATCAAAACCAAGCGAAAGATTCATCATGCTTTGAATCCCAATTGAATCTCCTTCACTATTTTCTATCACAACAGCTCGCTTCTTAACAGCTCCAACACCTAGAATACCTACATTGGGTTGATTTATAATAGGCGTGCCGATTGTAACATCAAAAACTCCAAAGTTTGATATTGAAAACGTTGATCCTGACAATTCGTCTGGATTGATTTCTTTTGAACGTGCACGCAAAGCAATATCGTTCAACGCTCTACATAAACCTAAAAAGTTTTTTTCTTCACAACTAAACATAACTGGAACCATTAATCCATCTTCAACTGCAACTGCGATTCCTAGATTTATATTTTTATGGTATGTAATAGCAGTATTATTTATTGATGCGTTCATATCTGGAAATTCTTTTAATGCTTTAATTACAGCATCCAAAATAAAAGGTGTATATGTTAGCTTAAACCCTTCGTCTCTGGAAAAAGATGAATCATTGTATTCAATATAATTTGCAATATGAGTCATGTTTACTTCATTCACAACATGAACATGAGCAGCAGTATCTAAACTTTTTTTCATGTGATCTGCAATGATCTTTCTCATATTATCCATCTCAACAGAGTGAGTTGCAGAAGCAAACGATAAAGGTCGTGAAATTTTTTCAGTGAATGGTTTTGCTGTATCAACGCTTGGTTTAACATAATTGAGAACATCTTTTTTTGTTATTCTTCCCTTGCGACCCGTTCCGTCGATTAGATTAAGCTCATCCATTGGAATATTTTTTTCTCTAGCCGCTTTCATTACGGCTCTAGTAATAAAATTATTTGATGCCTCTGATGTCTTTGGCTTAGGTAAATCTTCTTTGACGATTGATTCATTTGCGATCTTTTTTTGCGTTTTTTCTTGAGTCGAACCTTCTGAATCTTTCCCCGGTGCGATGGTATCTGATATACTTTTATTGTCGTTTAAAATTTCTCCTGTATCAATTTTAGCAATAGTCTTTCCTACTTCAACTACTTCATTTACCTCTGCTAGAATTTCAATAATGGTACCGGACTCAGCACATGGGATTTCAGAATCGACTTTATCTGTGCCAATTTCAAGAAATAGCTCATCTTTTTCAACATGCTCACCTACTTTTTTTCTCCATTCAAGAATAGTTCCCTCAGTGATTGATTCTCCCATCTTCGGCATTACAATTTCTATAATCATTAATACTCCATCAATTCATTAATTGCTTCGACAATTTGACCGGTTTGCGGCAGGACTTCAGCTTCTAAAGAATCGCTGTATGGTACATGGCAGTCTTTAGCAGCTATCCTTTTAATAGGCCCATCTAGATCTTCAAATAGTTCATCAGAAACTCTAGCAGAAATTTCTGCACCAACTCCGCCGGTTTTCAAATCTTCATGAACAATCAATAACTTACCAGTTTTCTTAACAGAGTGAGTGATAACTTCCCAATCAATGGGGTTTAGTGTTCTAATATCAATAAGATCTACCTCTCCAGGTTCAAGTTTACATATTTTAATTGCATCTATGCATTTTTGAACCATGGCTCCCCATGTTACAATAGTAAGATAATCACCCTCCTGAATCGTATTTGCCTTACCAAGCGGTATAATAAAATCTTCATTTGGTTCAGGGGTAGAGGCATAGCCTTGTCTGTACAACCCTTTATGCTCAAGAAAAATAACAGGGTCCTCCATCCTTAAAGCAGTTTTTAATAAACCTTTTGCATCAGCAGCATTTGAAGGGTATACTACTCGAATCCCGGGTACTTTGAAAAAATAGCTGTCAATAGATTGACTGTGGTATAAGCCACCATGAATATATCCTCCCACAGCTACCCTGATAACCAATGGACATGTCCAGTCTCCATTAGATCTATAGCGCATACATGCAGCCTCATCACGTATTTGCATCATGGCAGGCCAAATATAATCACCGAATTGTATTTCTACACACGGCTTCCAGCCTGTGACTGCAAGGCCAATAGCAGTTCCAACGATTGATGCTTCTGCAAGAGGTGAATTGAATACGCGCTCTTTTCCAAACTTGTCGGTCAAACCTTTTGTTGCTGTAAAAACTCCACCCTTAGGATCAGCAATATCCTCACCATATACAATAATTTTTTCATTCAAATCCATTTCCTCAGATATTGCATGATTAATCGCATCTACCAAAACAATCTTATCGCTAATTGCATTTTGAGATGGCTCTTCAATTGATATTGGCTCTGCATACAGGTGGTCAAAAGCCGAGCTAGGGTGGGGATCATCTTGCTCCTGAACCCATTGGACTGAAGTTTCAATATAATCATCAACCTCCGACTCAATTGCAATTATCTCTTTTTTTGTAAATATTTTTGCTTTTAAACATTCATTTTCAAATTTTTTAATTGGATCACGCTTAATATCTGATTCGAGGTCACTTTTAGGTCTATACTTACGCTGGTCATCAGATGAAGAATGTGAAAGAAGTCGAACTACATTTGAAACAATTACTGAAGGGCCTTTTCCTTTTCTTGCCCGATCTACAGCTTGGTCAAACGCAAGATTTGTTTCAAAGAAATCAGTGCCATCAACTTCAAATTTTGATAAATTTTTATAACCTGAGACCATATCAAAAACTGAACTACCCGATGTTTGCTCAGATATGTGAACACTTATTGCATATTCGTTGTCTTGAATGTGAAAAATGACAGGTAGCTTTTCACGGCTTGCCCAATTGAGAGCCTCATGAAATTCACCCTCGCTAGTACTTCCCTCACCTGATGAAACATAAACGATTTCTTTATTTTTCTCCCATTTTCTAGACATAGCAGTTCCAACGGCTTGTAAAAATTGAGTTCCAGTAGGACTGGATTGACTTACTATTCTTAAGTTTTTATGGCCATAGTGTTGGGGCATTTGTCTTCCGCTTGAGTTGGGATCTGAATCTTTTGCTAAAAATGATAAAAGCTGCTCTTTTGCTGTCATACCTAACCCTAAACATAATGCAGCATCTCTATAATACGGATAAGCCCAATCTTTTGAAGGATGCATATTATTAGCAGCAGCTAATTGCGCCGCTTCATGCCCAGAACAGCCAATGTGAAAAAAAGCTTTTCCTTGTTTCAAAAGAGCCATCTCTTTTTCATCTAGTTTTCTCGCAATGACCATATTGCGATAAATTTCTGATAATTGTTTTTTTTGAAATCCTTTAAGCTTTGACATTATACGGTCACTAGTTTGTTGACTGACAATCGTATGTTTTTCTTAAATGCATCTACTGTTTTAAGTTTTACATCTTGCATATTTTGAGGAGCTCCCAATAATTTTTCCATTGAAGTTACTTGGCAATTAGTGATTCCACAGGGAACTATTCTATTAAAAAAGCTGAGATCTGTATTTACATTCAATGAAAATCCATGCATCGTTACCCATCTTGAGATTTTTACACCTTGCGCTCCAATTTTTGCATCATTAACCCATACACCAGTTAAACCCTTTTTTTGATGAGCGTCAATGTTATAGGATCTTAGACATTCTATTAAAATGTTTTCTAAAGTTCTCATAAACCAAGAGATATTTTTCTTAAAATTATTAAGATTTAATATAGGATAACCTACGAGTTGCCCCGGACCATGAAAAGTAATATCGCCACCTCTTTCTACATTAAATATTTTCACATCTGATTCACTTTTGTCAAGCAGATTATCTTCATTAGCGTTTTTACCAAGCGTGAATACTGGTTCATGCTCAACAAGGATAAGTGTATCTATTTCATTGCCAGCCAAAACGTCTTTATGGAAATTTTTTTGAAATTCCCAAGAGGGCTTGTAATCCATCTTGCCAAGATCTAAAATTTTGATTTGATTATTCATTTTCCAATGAAACTTAAAAACTCTGCTCTAGTTTCATTTGACTTTCTAAATTGACCGAGCATTGCTGAAGTAGTTGTGAAGCTATTTTGTTTTGCAACTCCGCGCATTTGCATACACATATGTCTCCCTTCCATAACCACTGCAACACCTGTAGGGTCTAATGACTCTTGAACTGTGTTTGCAACTTGATGCGTTAAGCGTTCTTGAACCTGGAGTCTTCTTGAAAACATATCAACTATTCTTGGGATTTTTGACAATCCAATAACTTTTCCATTTGGAATATATCCAACGTGGGCCCTACCAAAGAATGGTACCATATGATGTTCACACATCGAAAAAAACTCAATATCTCGAACAACAACCATGTCATTGCAATCCTCATCAAATATTGCATTATTAATTACTTGATCAATTTTAGCTTCATAACCTTGGGTAAAAAAATCCCAAGCCTTTGCAGACCTCATGGGGGTTTTTAATAGGCCTTCTCTATTTTTGTCTTCCCCGATTGATTCAATCAAATCTGCTGTTATTTGTGATATTTTTTCTATTTTATCATTCATTTTTTTTCCTAATAAATTTTTTATAAACCCATAATGAAAAAGCAATAATTAAAGTTTTCATTCTTTATATATTGGGATTTTATCTTTTAGTAAAAATATTATGCCATATATAATTGGTGTATCGATGAATGCCATTAGCATTTTAAATAGCCATCCATCAATGATACCGTTAAATATCTGTCCAGCATCCCAAACTCCTATAAAAAGGATACATATTACAAGCGAGGTATCCACTAACTGTGATGCTATAGTAGAGCCATTGTTTCTAAGCCATAGATGTTTCCCTTTAGTTAATCTTTTCCAAAAATGAAAAATTCTTACATCTATAAATTGAGCAATTAGATAGGCTACCATTGAAGCTGCAATGATTCTCCAGGCATTTCTAAAGACAGCATTATAAATATTATCATTAACAATAGAATCAGGAATAGCAACGAATTGTCCACCCAGCCAAAGAAAAAATAAAACAAAAATTGATGCAACAAATCCCGAAACCACAACCCTGTTTGCTTTTTTTTGACCATAAAGTTCTGAAATAAGATCGGTTACAAGAAAAGTGATCGGGTAAGGTAAAATTCCAGCAGATACAATAAAAACTTTAAAACCTAAATCAACGGTAACAAATTTATTTGCAATAAGATTACACGTTACAAGCGATGCTATAAATATTGCTGAAAGAAAATGATAAAAATATTCTCGAATGTTATCGTTATTCTTTTCCATAGTAATCTGTGAATATTGTTGGAGTTTCGTGTAGACGAATTCGATGTAATGTAACATTATTCAATCGAGGTTGAATTTGCTCCCAAATGAATATTACTAGATTTTCAGAACTTGGCTGCTTGTTTTTGAACCAATCAACCTCAACATCAAATTGACTATGGTCTAAAATGTCTAGTACATAGGTTTTAACGACTTCTTTAATATGGCCCAGATCAACTAAAAATCCTGTTTCTTCGTTTATTTTTCCAGTGACCATTACCTCAAGAGTGTAGTTGTGTCCATGAATTTTAGAGTCTGGACCAAAGACTTCCCAATTTTTCTCATCAGACCACTCCTTGTGCCCATACTGATGTGCAGCATTGAAATAAAAAACTTTTGTTAGGAAGGGATTGCTCATTTTTTTAACTCTTATTTAATCTCTAAATTACTATTTTACAAAGAATGGCTCATAGAGTTATTATCAAAAATATTTTTTCACGATTTTGAGATTTACTTTAAAGCCTCGCTTGCTAGTCTTTCAATATTTTTTGATATTGATGCATTCGATAAAATAATATCACAACCAGATGATTTAAAAATATCATGAGATTCTTTTACTACTTTTGATACATATCCAATAATATAAATATTTGAATTCATCTTTAACCTGCTAATAAATTCTGAATTTGCAAAATCTGATTCATTTAAATCAATGATTGCCAAGGAACAATCAGTCACATCATCCAAAGTAGTTTCAAAAAATCTAATCTCATTATTAAGATCAACAAGTTTTTCAGAAATTTTTGTTGCTCTTCTAAAATCTTTAATAAAAAGTGCTATTTTCTTCATTTCTCTAATTTTGGAACCAAGGACCAATCAAAGTTTTCTATATTATTTAACAATTGATATACTTTTTCAACTTTATTCATTTCATTTTTAAGTTTATTCATACTTATCGATCTATGAACTCCTTCAAAATCTGAAAATTTCGCTTTTGACTTTTTTAGCAAACTCTTAGCTCCAATCATATTGTTATTTTTAAGATGAACAAAGCTAACAGACAGTTGAATTAACCCCTGAACGAATTTTCGATCTTTAAGGTAATAATCAGACCATAGATCTTCCCAGGTTTCGTGTGCATCATAATATCTTCCATCAAGAAACTCTTTTTTGCCTTTGATAAAAAGGTTCTCAATTTTTTGTGAAACTTCCATATTCTATGCGACTTCAATAAGCTTTGAAATTTCAAGGGATATAAATCTGTGAAAATTTTCGCTTTGTTTAGATAAGTACCTAAGAGATTCTAAATAAACGATATCGCTATCTTTCTCTATTAAATCCTCTGCTATTTCAATAAAAAAATTTCCTCCACTATTAAAATAACGAGTAATTTCTTTTTTGATATTATTATCTACTTCAATATCATTTTGAATATATCGATTTTTTATCCAATATGAAATCTCGCGCTTATAGCCTTCTAATCTAACATACTCTCCACTCCAAAATCTGTGAGCGGAGGTAAAATTGACAGTCTGTGACTGAGTATCACCAATAAGAATATCACACTCAACTAGCTCATGTTCGTGTGGATCAGGTAAAGGTTTTTTAAATATCTCCTTAAGAAGGCATCGTGTATAAATCCATGTTTTCATAATATTTCTATTAAAAATATTTGATCTGAATAAATGAAAGGAAAATGCTCCCAATCTATTAAAATCTTGAAGCGCAACTTCTATTAACGCCTCAAAACCCCCTAATCCATTTTCGCTAACCCATTGAAGTTTTGCAGCCTCTTTTTCAATTTTGCCAGGAATGCCTTCCTGGCAAGCATCTTCAAGGTCTGACACAAAGACCGTTAAGCCAAGACCCTCTTTTGCAGTTTCGTCCAAAATTGATTGATCGTCTTCTCTTTTTGGAAATTCTTTAGATTTTCTTTCCATGAATTCTAACAGTTTTTTTGAATATTCTTCACGATTGTCACCAATGATATTCTTTAGCGCATTTAGAATAATTATTGGATGCTCTTCAGATAAACCGCTGAATTCTGAGCTAACAGATCTATCAAAATATTCTTTAATCCTATCAGAAAGCATTTAATGTTTATTTCTTTTTCTTCGGTGCATCAAGATCAAAAAAGACACTAAAAGACAATCCGGTCATTCTAGAGAATTCAGATGGCATGCCAGAGCTTTCGTCTTTTATTGGTTTTTTTGAGTATCTATCATTGTTCTGACTTGAAGATGGATTCCATTTAAAATTAAAAATATCTGTTATTGGGATTGATGATGGATCATGAAAATATCCAAATTCTATACCCCATCGAGGGCTTGATTGTATTCCAAATAAAAAACCAAAACGATTGCTAGTGCCACCTGTTAAACCTTTTTGAATTGACATCATTCGAAAGCCAAGCCATCTTGATTTAAGGAAGTCGGTATCAGTCTTTTTTGTTTTGAATTTATAATAAGTAGCGTCAAGATTGTAATTTGGATTTAAGGACCATGCCAAATTAAGCATATCCCATTTATTTTGCTTTTTGTAAAGCAAGCGACTATAGTCGATACCAGATCCATAAATAGGCAATCCAACCCTAACCCCTAATTCACTCTTATCTGAAATACCAAAACGGTACCATAAAAATGGAGCTACATTTTCAACTGAAATCGCATATCCCTTTTTCACTTTTCCTGTTTCAGGTAAATGCGGATTAACAATAGGATGAGAGGCGCAAGAGTACAGAAGAAATAGTTGACAAGCAATAATTACGCGATAAATTGAAAAAATTGTACTTTTAGATAAATGAATAAATAGCAAAAATCAGATATTATTTTTTAGCCATTCCGTGGTTACTGATTTTGGTCTGGTTATAGGTATGCGGAGTGCTCTGTTAATTACAATTTGAGATACAATTCCCATTGCGCGAGATAAACTAAACAGTACAGTATAGTAATTAAAATCTTTTAAGCCGTAATAATAAAGCAATGACCCTGAAGCTGCGTCAACATTAGGCCACGGATTTTTTGCCTTCCCCTGTTCTTCTAAAACTGGAGGAACTACGTCAAATAAAGCCTTAACTATAGCGAAAACATCATCGTTTTGTATATGCTCTTTACCAAAATCCATAAATGCTGTAAACCTTGGATCGGGACACCTTAAAACAGCATGACCATAGCCCGGAATAACTCTTCCATTGTTAAGCCTTTTCCAGCAAAATTCTTTTAATTCCTCATCTGTTGGCTTTCCGTTAAAGTAATCTCTTATCTCAAGAACAAATTTTAAACACTCTTGGTTAGCAAGGCCATGCAAGGGACCAGCTAGACCGTTAAATCCAGCGCCAACCGCAAGAAAAGGGGACGACAAAGAAGAAGCAACAGTAAGAGAGCTAAATGCACTTACATTTCCACCCTCGTGGTCTGAATGGAGCATTAAATACAACCTCATAAGCTTCTTAAAATCATCACTCTCATTAACGCCAAGCATATGAGCAAAGTTTCCACCCCAATCTAAATTTTGATCAGACTCAATTCGTTCATTTATATTTTTTTGTTTTCTATAAATCCCTGCGGCAATTGATGGTAATGATCCAATTAATTTTAAACCATCCTCTAAGACCCATTTCCAATAATCTTTTTTTGGAGTACCTTCATTGAATTTTTCGACAAAATGACTCTCAACCCGCATAGATTGAATTGCAATTGAAAGCATAGTCATTGGATGTGAGTTGTCTGGCATGGCATCGAGAATTTTCCAGACATAATCAGGAACAACTCTATGGTCATTTAATTGGTTTTGTAGATCAAGCAGTTGGTCTTGATTGGGTAAATCTCCCACCAGGAGAAGATAAAAAACTTCTTCAGGCAATATATTTGTAATATCTAAAATAGGGTGCCCTCGAACGATTAATCCTTTATCAGCCGAGACTGTAGAGGTGTCGCAGACTAAACCTTTGACCCCTCTCATACCTTTGATAGCTTGGGATACGGTTACATCGCTAATAACCTTATCTCCTTTTTTATCTAAAATAAGCTTTAGATCTTCTTGCCATTTTGGAATTTTTTTATTTAACTGTTCTTGAAGCATTTTTGACCTAACAAATAAAAGCGGTTAATTGATGTATTAATTTATAAATAAATAAGGTTATAAAATTGCCTTATTAACTGAAAATTTTATCGTATTCATCAAAAGGAGTCAAAACTTTATCCGTAATACGGCAGATCTCTTTTTGATATACATCTTCATTAAAAGTATCAAGTTAAATACTTTTCCAGTTTTATTAAGTAGGCTATAATTATAACCATCACCTCTATTCTATTTACGATTTTTTAGACTATACTGATAATGAAAATAATCCTCAAGGTTGTCTAGCATTTTATCTATTGTAAAGTTTTGTGCAATATGTTCTTTTGCATTAGTGCACCAACTGGCTATTTTTTCAGATTTATGATTTTCAATAGCAAATTCAATTGCTTGTGTAATTGCATTTACATTGAGTGGCTCAAAAATATAACCATTTTTCATGTGATCCATTAATTCAGGGACACCGTTTACATTAGCAGCTAATACTGGTCGACCAAGCGCCATACCCTCCATAACAACATTTGGCATACCTTCTTGCCTTGAAGGCATTATAACAAAGTCTGCTGACTGCAAGATCGAGTCAAGGTCTTCTTGAAAGCCAATGAGCTTTATTTTATCGACTAACTGGTTCTTTTCAATTTGGTTCGTTAGCTGGTCCCGATCTTTTCCTGTTCCAGCTATAAGTATACTAAAAGGTCTTGGAGATTTTTTTAATTTTGAGACTGCCTCGATTAATAAATCAAACCCTTTCTGATGCGTAAGTCTTCCAGCAGCAACAAAGACCAAACTATCTTTACGAATACCCCATTTTTTACGAAGATCATAACTATCAATCGTATCTCTTAGTTTTAAACCATTATAAATAACTGTTGTCTTTTTTTTATTCATCCACGGAAAGTCATTGTAGGCTTTTTGGATTGATTTGGAATTTGTAATTATACCATCTACAATGCTTATTGTTTTTTTATACTTCCATTTATTTGAAAATAATTGAATTCCGTTTCTAGCGATTATAACCGGTACTTTCGCAAGGCGCGCAGCTACACCAGCAACACGAATATCTTTATTAAGATTTAGAACAATTACATCTACAGAGTGCTTTTGTAAGATTTTTTTTGTATGCCATATCTTAAAAGGACTGTAATCTGCATAAATATTAAGGGGAATGGTATTTAAGTCAGCTTTTTGAGCTCTAAGGAGAAATTCTGAATTCGCTTTACCCGATAAAATGATATTATGACCCCTTTGCTTTAACCCGTTAGCAGCAGTAACCATCCATTTTTCACCTCCACCCCATTTTTGCGAAGAAATAGAATTACTAAAAAAAATGTTGAGCTTTTTCATGATTTTTTAATCGAATTGTAGATCGTAAAGTCGTTTGTAAATTCCATTTTTTTCAAAAAGGGTTTCATGCGAGCCAATTTCAACAACTTTACCTTTATCAATAACTATAATCTTGTCTGCTTTTTGAACTGTTGATAGCCTGTGAGCGATAACTAAAGCTGTTCTGTCTTTCATTAAAGACTCGATAGCTGTTTGAACTTTTTTTTCAGATTCAGTGTCTAGAGCAGATGTAGCTTCATCAAGAATTAAAATTGAAGGATTTTTTAATAGTGCACGAGCAATAGCTATTCGCTGTTTTTGTCCACCAGATAGCTTAACACCTCTTTCACCGACAACCGTTTCAAACCCATCGGGGGTATTTTCGATAAACTCTAGAGCGTTAGCGGCTTTAGCTGCATCTTTGATTTGGTCCATTGATTTTTCAGGCTGGGCGTAAGAGATATTGTTCTTTATTGTATCATTAAATAAAATTACTTCTTGAGTAACAATCCCCATGTTTCCCCTTAATGAGGAAAGTGAAAGATTTTTTAGACTATTTCCGTCAATGATTATTTCACCAGAGCTAACATCATAAAACCTAGGGATTAGATCAGCAATTGTAGATTTGCCAGAACCGCTGGGACCAACAAGAGCAGCAACCTCTCCCTTATTAATTTTAAAACTCACGCTATCTAGGACCTGCTCTTCCCCTTTTTGGTATTCAAAGCAAACATTTTTATATTCAAGTGAATCTTTAAACTCTCCAAGGTTTGTTGGGTTTTTTATTTCAACAACTTGTGGCTTTGTATCTAGAAGCGTAAAAATGCGCTCTGCAGATGCAGCGCCAGCTTGAATCTTAATATTTACATTCCCCATTTGCTTGATTGGGCCTAAAATCGAAAATAATATTAGAATAAATCGAATGAAATCCTCTGGAATTAAACCTTTTTGTAATATTACCTCTGTCCCTCCATACCAAAGCAAAATAACACCTATAATTACACCAAAGCTTTCAGTTATAGGAGCTGCAATCAGATCGAGACGAGCGCGCTTTAAGTGAAGATTTAAATAGTTAGTTGTTTCTACAGAAAACTTTCTTATTTCCTCTTTTTCATTAACAAATGCTTTAACAATCCTTATAGAACTAAGTGTTTCGCTTAGAATTTGCATTATGTGTGAAATTTTCTTTTGAGTTCTTCTTGATTTTCTTCTAATACTCTTTCCAATTGCAATGATTGCAATACCTGCTAGTGGAATGATAATTATAGCAATCAATGCTAACTTCCAACTAATTATAAAGAGCAGCGATAGAAAAATTAAAATGTTTATGGGTTCAACAAAAAGTTTCTGAAATGCGATAGACAAAGAGCTTTGTAGCTGTTCGACATCATTAATAATTGTTGATGTTATTGATCCGGTTTTTTCTTTGTGAAAATATCCTAAAGATAACCCTTGAATATGCACATAAAGACGGTCTCTGATATCCTTAACAATCTTTAATTGAACTATATACAAGAGGATATTTTTTAGGTAAAGGAAAATATTTTTGATAAAGAACACTGATAATATCGTCAGGCATAAAACTTTTAACGAATCTGATGGGGTTTCTCTGAGAATAGCAAGATTTGTCCAGTACTTTAAGGCTTCATTTGGAGTTAAATATTCCTTTGCTGCCCATTCGGCCTGTGACTTCAGAATTGAGTCAAAGTCTAATAATATATTATTAATTAAAGTCGCTGTTAACCATATTGAGATACCGTTAAGCAAAACAAAGAGTAAGGCGGATAGCGATGATAATAAAATGTAGGGCCAATGCAATAGCATTAGCTGCCCCATGCGTTTGTAAATAGATTTAGACATTAATCATAATTAATTTTTAAAAGCAAGAAATCAAGAGGAATATAAGAGTAAAAATAAATAGAAAATTCATCGTTTCATTTTATTGTTACCTGAAAAAATCATCTTTTTATGGATGATCCCTGCTTCACTGAATGGTAAACCCGAGACTTTAAATCCAAGCTTTTCATAAAAGCCAATAGCAGTTTCTTGGCTATTTAAAAAGATTGTTCTATTTTTAGGAATTTTCTTTAATATAAAATCATTTAGCTTTCTACCAATTCCTTTGTTTCTGTGCTCTTTAAGAACTGCAAACCTTTCGAGCTTGACTTCATGTTTAATATGCCTCCATCTTGCTGTTCCAACAGGTATATCATTAATCAATGCGATAACATAGTGCGATGATCTTTCATTTGAATCAATTTCAATTGTTCTTGAAATTTTTTGCTCATCAATAAATACAGTTTTACGTATTTTTAATATTGTTTGATATTCTTTGGCTGTATCAACTAACTTTATTTTTAGATTCATTATTTGAATTTCGGTTTTATTGCTTCTATTATCAACTATTTCTCATACTTGTAATAAAATAGTAAAATTTACTAATTTCATGAATGCGTAGTAAAAATAAACAAATATTAGTTGTTGGCGATAGAGTCCTAATTCGACCTGACAAAGGTGAGAAAAAATCAAAAGCTGGTTTATACCTTCCTCCTAGCGTTGTAGAGAAACAAGAAATTTTAAGCGGAGTAATAGTGGAGGTAGGCCCAGGAATACCATTGGGTAACCCAGATGAAAACGTCGACGAACCTTGGTCGAATAACGATAGCTCGGTAGTTAAATATATTCCCACACAAGCTGACGTTGGTGACACTGCATTATTCTTAAATAAAGCATCGATTGAAATTAAAATTGAAAATGATGACTATCTCATAGTTCCGCAATCAGCAATTTTAATTCTAATCCGAGACGACATAAATAGCTTAGCTGATAAATAGTTTCAAGAAGTGAGCTTTGAGAAACATTTAAATTTATTTAATATTTTTTATTTTAAAAGTTTTGATGAAATAAAAACTTTTGCCAAAAAAAATTTACCCAAGCCCTCATATGAAGAAGAATTATTTATCAATAATCGCAAGAAGGCTGATCCATCATCTAGTCAAGAAGACAACTTAGATTTTTATAGCGCTATAGGAAAATCCAAGCTACTGCAAACTGTAATTTTATCAGAGAGGTACGGTTCATATGTATCTAGTAGTAGTTTTGTCATTAAAAATTTAAACCACGTAAATACTGTATTGGATATCGGCTGTAGCACTGGGTATTTAACAAGTTATTATGGTTTAAAATTACCGAAATCCTCATTTGTTGGAATTGATTTTTCAGCAGATTCAATTGAAAAAGCAAATACAATTAAAAAAGAATTAAATATCAATAATGTTGATTTCATTCATCAAAACATGAATGAAATCAACTTACCTACCAAGTCATTTGATATGATTATTGATACTCAAAGTATTTATTATTCAAAAAATTATTTTGAAACTTTTGTAAACTTAAAAAAAATTATGTCTACAAAGGGGCGATTGATTACCATGCCAGGTATTGGTGAGAAAAAATTAATTAAAAAATATATTAATCAATTGCTTGCTGCTAATTTAGCAATACACGATTTTAGGTTTATAAAAACTACAAATCTTAGTGAGATTGAATATTTACCAACCATTATCTGTGGGATTGATGCCCCAAATGAAAAAATTGATACCAATCATATTATCAACAAACTTTTTAATTCATTTTAAAATATTATTACAAGTCGTCATCATAAATTTTAATCGATACTGGGCAATGATCTGAGCCTAATATGGCTTCATGTATATCTGCGTCTTCAATTTGCGAAATGAATGACTGGTTAACAAAAAAATAATCTATCCTCCAGCCAATATTTCTCTGTCTTGCTCCAGAACGATACGACCACCAGGAGTACCTCTCTGGCTCTTGATGAAAATGCCTAAACGTATCTACCCAACCTGCGTCAGTATATTGGTCCATTTTCTCTCTTTCTATAGGCATAAAGCCAGATGTTTTTACATTTTCCTTAGGCCTCGCGAGATCTACAGGGAAATGCGCAGTATTCCAATCACCAGTAACGATTACATTAGTTCCACTATCAACCTGCTCATTAATAATAGGTAGCAATTCATCATAAAAATCTAATTTATAGTTGAGCCTGATATCGTCTTTTTGACCATTCGGGAAATAAATGTTATATAACAAAAAATTTTCATGCTCTGTTATCAGGACCCTTCCCTCCGAATCAAATCTGTCAATCCCAAGTCCTTTCTGTACATAATAAGGTTCAATTTTGGAAAAAGTAGCAACCCCACTATAGCCTGGTCTCTCCGCAGAATGCCAATAAGTATAATATCCATGATCTTTAATCAGTGAAGGGCCTAGTTGTTCAACTTTTGCCTTTGTCTCTTGAATACAAACTATATCAGGATTTTCATCTTCAATCCAATCTAAAAAACCTTTTTTTTCAATCGCGCGTACTCCATTTACATTCCAAGAAAATATTTTCATAATTTAATTTCACTCCTCACTAATAATAGTAATTTATTTAAACAATCAATAATAGTAAATTAGATACTCAAATTAATTCATTATAATAAAAATAAAGTTACTAAATAATCATATGGATTCAGATCAAGTTCAAAGCTTAATTCAAAAAGGAATTAAAGATTCAATGGTAGAAGTGGTAGATACAACCGGAACAAGCGACCATTTTAGCGTTATTGTTATCAGCGATAGCTTTAAAGGACTTTCGCTCATCGAACAACACCAATTAGTTTATAAATCTGTTGGTGAGCATATGACAAAAGAAATCCATGCCCTTGAAATTAAAACTTTAACGCAAGACGCCTGGAAAAAGAAAAACTAAAGTGAGACTTTAAATGGACCTAAGCGAAAAAATAAAAGCAGAAATAAATGATAACCCTATAGTCCTTTATATGAAGGGGACTAAAGAAATGCCTATGTGCGGGTTTTCAAATCAAGTAGTTCAAATACTAAACCACTACAATGTTGAATATAAAGATGTAAATATTTTAACAGACCCGTTGATAAGAGTGAAGCTCTCTGAGCAATCTGGCTGGCCTACCATCCCACAATTATTTGTTAAAGGTAAACTTATTGGTGGTGCAGACATAGCAATGGAATTACACCAAAATGGAGAGCTTTTAGATGTTCTCGATATTACAGAAAATTAATATATAACACTTGGTGGTTTGCTATTAAGTCACATAATTTTGCCATCGATATTTAACACTGGCCCGTTCGTCTAGTGGTTAGGACTCAGGATTTTCATTCCTGCAACAGGGGTTCGATTCCCCTACGGGCTACAATTTTTGAATTGTTAAATAATTCACTTAAATGAATATTCCTCTCCACCCTCTATTAATACATTTTCCTATTGGATTTATTTTTGCAGCATTGATACTGCATTCAATCTATTTAATTAAACCTAACTGGGCGTGTAGAATTGGAAGTATCTGGCTTACTGGATTCGGCGCACTCTTTTCTCTTCTAGCTTCAATAAGCGGTCAGCTTGAATATAAAAAGGCAATAACTATGGATTATTCATCTGAAATACTAGAAATCCTTGAAACCCATCAAACAGTGGGCAACATATTTACATGGACTTTGATTGTTTTTACTCTAATATGGATAAATTTTTTCTTCAAAAGGATGGACGATAAGAGGATTGATGTTTTAGCATTTTTTATTTTACTGACATTGACTTTTGGGGTAATTTTAACTTCTTATTTAGGAGGCACGTTGGTTTGGGAGTATGGTGTAGGAATTAAAAAAGCTATCTAAAGTCTTTTCCCTTTTTAAGATAAACATAAAAAGATTTGTAGGTGTGAGATGAAAATAATCCATACCCGCCATTAATATTTGATCCTGGTAGCGTATAAATATTATTTCCTAATGGATCTCCTTGAAGATAATCATAAAAATTCATATCTGTGGCTTGAACCGTAATTAACTGAAGACCGTAATAGTTAAAATATAGCCAACTCATCCGGATTGGACCTTTTTCAACAGACCAAACAAAAGGATTTTCACGCGATGGATTATTATTAGAGTCTCTTAAATATGGACCCTTCCAAATTATATTTACAAAGCTAGTGTCATAAATTAAATTAATAAAAGTTGAATCACGTTTCCCGTTCCAATTATAATCGTAATAATCATCATTAGTGCCTGGCTCTAATCCCATCAAATCTGTCTCTAAACCATAGGTAAGCGTTCGAACAAGCTTCGAAGACTCATCGATTTCGAAATCCAAAGCAAACATAGGGTATGATGCAAAACTCCCAGTAAAACATTCTCCATAATTATATTCTAGAGTATCAACTTTAGAGGGAATCGGATCTCCATTTAAATCCATATTATCTGTATTTATTACTTTTACTGGAAGAGATGTTCCATTACCACAATTATAATTCTTTAGATCTGTTTCTGAATTAATATTCAGTGATTTAGGGATGGTGGTTTCTGATGTAAGGACTTTATCATTTATCTTAACTGAGAGCTGATAATTAATTCCTGTTTTAAATACTACCGATTGATCTGTTTGATATCTTCCGGGTCGTCCATTGACTGGTAAAGCAATGTGATTTTCTCCATCACCGCTAATAGTAATGTTTGCATTATTTATCCATAACTGATTGGCATCAACTTTTTCATCCAACGATGCTGAGCGGGATACAAAAATTGTGTCATCAATCATAGGCATATTACCCGATATGTTTCCAAAGATAACGTACTGTTCCGCATAAGGTGATTCTGGATCATTGAAGTCTTCGCAGGACGTGATAATAACCAATATAAAAGATAAAGAGAATAAAATTTTTCGCATTAAAAATTCCATGTTATTCCAATGGTTGGTATTATAGGAAATAAACTTACTGGCTTTCTTTGGATTCTCGCTTCATCTTCTTCGTCAACATTTGGCTCGCCTTTATCGGGTCTTTTATTACCATTTTTATCATGTTTTTTTACATCCCAGTCACCATCATCGTCAATTCCATTAAAAGTGTCACCCAATGGATAGGTATACGTGAAGACATTTTCACGATTATATGCATTGATTACTTGCATAAATAAATCAAACTTCCTTCCTTTAACATCAAAGTGACGGACTGCACCTAAATCTAGCCTATGATAAGAAGGGTACCTTCCACCGTTGCGGGTTGCTGGAATTGTTCGATAATTTTGTTGGGGATCACCAGGAAGATTTTGTAAAAAATAACCATTTATCGGAGTGAACGCTTGACCGGTTTGTAGTGTAAATTTTACATTATACTCCCACTTAGGACTGGCTTGATAATTCGCTAAGAAATTTAAGACATGTGATCTGTCCCAATTAGTAAAATATTCTTTACCATTCATTAGTTTTCTGCTTACGGACCAAGAATATCCTGCCCAACCGCTAAGTTTTCCTGAAGATTTTTGTATAAATAATTCAGCGCCATAGGCATATCCATCTGCAGGTGTAAGTAAATCAAGCAAACTTTCACTGTTTACATTGCCGTCAGTTGTTGCTCTTGATTCTTCATAAGTCAACATATCTGTTATATATTTGTAGTATCCTTCTATTTGTATCTTTAAACCACGACCAAAAAATTGCTCATAACCTAAAACTGCTTGAGTTGCTCTCGATGGCTCGCCATTTTCGTCAACTGCAAACCAACTATCCAAAATTTGTGCGCTAAAGTCGTCTTGAAACGTTGAAATAAATTGATGGTAATTGCCCACAGCAAAATTAATAAAGCGACTCTCATCAATAATATATTTTGAGCTGAGTCTGAGGTCAGGATAAACTCCATTGCTATGTGATGAAAATGTAATTAATCTTAAGCCCGGCTCAATAATAAGCTTGCGACTTGGCTTCCATTTTATTTTTGAGTATATCGCTGTTTCAAATGGCTTGGTTTGGGAATCAAACAAAATCTCATTATTGAATTTTGAATTATACTTAATGTCTAAGCTTTTAGCTTGAGCACCAAAAAAAACATTGAAATCCTGACTATGAAAATATGCTAGATCTCCAGAAATAGTTTGATCAGAAAGAGGATTGTATTCATTTATTCCAGCTTCCCCGCCAAGACCAAATCTGGTGTAAAATTGACTATTAGCAGCAAGAAAATTTCCAATTATTTTTTCATTAAAGACACGACGATACGCTAAACTAATTGTTTGATTTCCCCAATCAGAGTCAAGGTCTAGATCCTTAAACTGAAGATCGTCTACGCCTTTGTAAAAACTCAGAGAAATTCTATCTTTTTCGTTCAAATCTGTAAAAACGTGTCCCTGTAAATCATAAAAATAGTATGGTAGATCAAAATTGTCTGTAACATAAGGAAGCACTTTATCAAAATACGTTCTTCTTCCTGCAACTAAAAAAGCCCCTCCAGGAATAGGGCCCTCAATCGTGGATTGGGCTGTCAATAGTGAGATGCTACTACTCCCTTCAATTTTATTTCTATTTCCTTCTCGACTTCTGATATCTAAAACTGCAGATAAGCGTCCACCGTATTCTGCGTTATATCCGCCTTTTATCAGCTCTGCGTCCTTAACGGCATCTACAATAAAATTAGAAAACAAGCCTCCGAGATGCGATGGATTGTATACGGTTATTCCATCTAATAAAATTAAATTTTGATCTGTATTTCCTCCGCGAATTACTAATCCAGTACTGAACTCCGAAGTTGTTAAGACACCAGGTAGAGATTGAATAGTTCTAAAAATATCAGGCTCAGCTAATGAAGGTTGAGATTTTAATATCCTTGGTGACAAATTAACTCGACTAGGCTCAATCTTATTTAATCTTTCAATCTCTTCAGCTGTTACATCTACTTGCATCAATTCAATAGACTCAGGCTTAAGAGAAACATTAATATTTTGCGATCCGTTTTTACTAAAATCTAGTTTTAATTCGTATTTTTCGTAGCCGACATAAGAAACGATTAATTTAGGCTCAGCGATTGAAATGTTAGATAATACATAATAACCATTATTGTCTGTCGCCATACCTTGACCAGATTCTCTAATAAAAACATTTGCACCTATCAATGCCTCGCCAGATGTACTATCTGTAATAAATCCAAAGACTTGAAAAGGAGCTTGTTGTGAAAAAATAACTCCAAGCCATACTAATGTTGTTAAACTAACTCTTTTTAATAATTTCACTTAAAATTTTCTCCGCATGTGTATTGACGTTCATTTTTCTGTAAATTTTTTCAATCTTACCTTTTTCGTTTACAACGAATGTTATTCTTTTAGTCCAAAGCGGTGAATTTGCACCATACTGTACGGCAACTTCTTTTTTTGAATCTGATAACAAATTAAAAGGAAGATTCCATTTTTTCTTAAACTTTTTCAATGACCTTGATGAATCATAGCTAAGACCGAAAACTACAATATCGTTTTTTTTATACTTATCATAAATGTCGCGGAACCCGCAAGCCTGAATCGTTCATCCAGGGGTATCTGCTTTTGGAAAATAATATAATACAACTTTCTTTCCCAAATAGTCAGATAGCTTGTGTGTGTTTTTATCCTGGTCTTTTAAAGAAAAAGGGGGGGCTGCATCACCAACTTTTAATTCTATATTGGACTTTCCAGATAGTGTTGAAAAACTAAAATAGAACATTATACTGATTGAAAATAATAGTATCAATTTCATTTTAAGTACTTTAATACTTCTTTAAATAACTTAATGTTTCTGTATTATAAGGTATCTGCTCAATTTCAAATAAATCAAAATAGTCTTTTGAATCACACACGTTACTCTCCATTAGCATCGTGAGTTGATCAACTGTTATTGGAAACCATGCGAATCTTTGGAAAAAAAATGCCAAGGCTTTTACTGCTATAGCGGGTGCTGGTATCATCCATTTCTTTTTTCCATAAGCCTCTGCCATCGTTGGTATTAAATCTTTCCAGTAATATGTTTCACCGCCCAGTTGATAAGTTTTGTTTTTGGCTAGATCCATCTTGATAGATTTAACAGCAAACTGAGCTACATTTTCTATATGTATTGGAGATAAAGCAAATTTTCCAGCATTCACTGGTAATAAACCATCGTGAAAATTAGGCGACGGGAAAGGTAGGCTAAGCATATCTTTTTTCAGCTGTGTACAGAACTCTGGCCTGCTAGATCCCCTTGGATCGCCAAAGCAAAGCGATGGTCTGAAAATTGTCCAATCTAACCCAGATTGTTTAAGATATTCTTCTGCAAGATATTTAGTACTTTGGTATTTAGTACCATCCAAACGTGCGCCATTGGCGCTGATAAGAATAAATCTTTTAGAATCAAATTCCGATGCAAGATCAACAGCTTGCTTGACGCCGTCAAATTGCGTTTCTTGAAATGTGATACCTTTATGTGGAAATTCTCTAACTAAGCCAATACTATAAATTACAATATCAGAAGACTTTATAAGTTTTTTTAATGCATTATGATCTGATAAATCACCTTCGATTACATCGCATTTATCAGCTTGTAAAAGCTTTTTGATTGAGTTTTTTCTAATTAAGACTTTTGGTTTATAACCATGGTTTAATAATTCGTCAGTTATATATGAACCAACAAATCCAGTTCCCCCTAGAAGTGCGACTTTCATGACATGCTTTCCTTACTTGTTTCTAGTTCTTTGCTGTTAGTAAAAATTTCATCAATAACTTTTTTTCTAAAATTAAAAACATTTTTCAAATCATTCTTTATCCATAAAAAATGCATTAACCTTCCTATGGGGCCTAATGGAATAGAATATTTAATAACGTCTTTAATAACTACGCCGTTACTAACTGGTTCAAAAGTATGTGTATGATGCCAGAAAGAATAGGGACCTTTTAGCTGTTCGTCAACAAATTTATTAGGAGGATCATAAGATGTAATTAAGGTTCTCCACCTCAAAGGAAATCCCATTACTTTTATAGAGTAATCTATCAGTGCTCCTCTTTCCATTTTAATGGGTAGTGGTGTTAATACGTTGAAACCCATTTTCCTTGGAGTGATTTTGGAAAGGTTTTCTGGTTTTGAAAAAAAATCAAATACATTTTCTAATGATGCATTAACATGGTGTGAAACTGATAGTTCATATATTTTCATATTTATAACTTAAGGTATTCAAAAAGAAAATCAAATAGATAATTGAGCGTTTTGAGCGTTATTTTCAATGTATTTGTTTACATCAAATTTTCGTTTACATCCATTATAGTTCATGTATCTAACTTTACCAAAAACAGGTCTTTCAAACCATGGCCTATCGTGGATACCTCCAATGCTCCATGCAATACCAGTGTATCCATTTGAATCTCTTCCATCAAGCTCATATTTATCGTTTAAATCTATCGCAATTTGGAGCGCTGATTCTGGATCTGAAGTCCATTCTAAAATCTTTTTTGCCCAATACATTCTCATGAAACCGTGCATTTTTCCTGATACTACCATTTGACGCTGAGCCGCGTTCCAAAGTTTATCGTGAGTACTTGCGTTTTCAAATTCTGAAGAGGAGTACAAATACTCTCTCTTATCTTCTCTGTGCTCATTAAGAGTTTTTTGTGCCCAAGGATGAAAACCATTAAAAGAATCGTATTCATCGTTGTAATAGCAAAAGTTATCCGCAAGCTCTTTTCTAACCACTAATTGCTCAAGGAAAGCATCTTTACCAACTGAATCATCAATATTGCTGGATTTAATAGCGATTTCTTGAGCTGATAATTGACCAAAATGAATGAAGGGGCTCAGATTTGAAAGGGAATCTTTGTTTGGATTATTTCTGGATTCACCGGTCACATCTAAACGATCATTAAGATAGTTTTTTAAAAATCTTTTTCCTTCTTTTTCACCCGGCCTTATCCATTTTACCTCTTGAACAGAATTATCAATATGTAAATCTCTTAATATATTATCCGGATCAATTGTCTCATATTCTAGGTTAATATTAAAAGGGTGGGAAATAACATTTGGAAATGGATGTAAAAATTCATCTAACAAAAGGTGAATTTTTCTTCTTATTGTATGTGCGGCAAACTCCTGTTTATCGCTTACAAACCATGAAGGGACAATGTTATGTGCATCTACCATCTCAAATGGTATATTGATATCATTAGCAATCTCAATAAGTCTTTTTTTATAAACATTGAGCGGAGAAAAATCTGTTACAAGATATCCGGCATTTGAGCTTTTGATATAATTATGCAAAGATACAGTTGCTTCACCTCTTCTCAAATGAAATGGTATTTGGTGCTTTTTAAATTCTTCTATGCTTTCAGTTAGTCCCCTTAGTAGAAATCCGTATTGCCTAGGGTTTGCATTGGCAAAGTTTCCATTGAGCGAGTAAAAAACTGTCAAAGGTACCTTATATTTCAATGCAATGTTTTGAGCATGAATCAATGCCCAATTACAATGAAATCTTTTATCGCGTTGCATCCAATAAACGACACTTCCACCGCTATAATCTATAGAATTGAGTTTTTTTGAACGACGAATGTCAAATTCAAGCATAAAATGTATGGTATGCTAAATAAGCTTTCTTAAATCGTTATAAGTGAGGAAGGAATTATCAATTTTATCATTAATATCATCCAGGAGAAAGAGGCCTTCTCCACCAAAAAGAATTTGTATTTCAAGTTTTTCTGCTATTTTAATACTATCATAAATCTGTTTCACGGTTTTGGATACATTTTCCTCTACAACAGCATTACAGCATTGCAAATTACACAGATAAAATAGAACGATGTCAATGTTGCGATTAACGATAATTTCACTAAGTTCGCCGAGCTGAGCATGAGAGCCAGAATTAAAAACATTATAACCATTGTGTCTCATTAAAACTTCTGACATTACAACACCAATATCTGGTAGATTGTCTTCAAAATTGATACAGAGAGCATTCTTTCCATTAGAATTACCATTTGGCTTGTTTCTATTTAGTCCATCTACTGATCGCGTAATTAACTTGCGAGATAAATATGCATCTGTATGAACGATTTGATTTTGCTTGAGTTTATGCTCGACAATGTTGCCTGCAACATCAACAACAAAATCAAATAAGTCTGCTACGGGTATTCCATTCATATAAAGTCCATTAACAATAGTTCCTACTGTTGAGTCATCAGACTTTAAGCTTGAATCAGCCAATAATATTGCAAGCTGTTTATAATCTTGTTGATTTATTAGCCCGTATACTTTCTTGTGATCTTTTGTTTCAAGGCTTAAGGCTTCACCTTTTAAACTGTTAGAGTTATTTTTGTAATAATCTCGAACATGCTGCAATGTGAACTTCCTATGACCACCAGCAGTTTTTTCACATCCCAGCTTACCACTATCTGTCCAACGTTTGAGGGTTGAAATGTTTATACCTAAAATTCCCGAAACTTCTTTTGAGTTTAAATACTTCATGGGTAAAGTTTATTTATATTTTTAGGAAAAAACAATAGAAAAAGAGCGTTTTGAGCTTTTATAAGTCAATATTGTTAATAACTTGATCATATAATATTTTCTGATCACTACTTTTTTTATCATAAAGCTTAGTCATCATGCTCATCCTTGGATTTTTCTCAAAAAAAGACCTAAAATCACGTATAAAGTTCCAGTATAAAGCATCCCAAACTAAACTCCATTCTCCTTTCTTGTAATCACTCATTTTTAAGATATAATTACTACCACTTATATAAGGCTTTGTTGACATTAATCCGCCATCAGCAAACTGACTCATGCCGTAAATATTTGGAACCATGACCCAATCATAAGAATCAATAAATAATTCCATAAACCATTTATAAATGTCATTGGGATCATACCGCAAAAGGCACATAATATTTCCAAGAATCATCAATCTCTCAATATGGTGACCGTATGCATACTTCATTACATTCTTTATGGTGTCATCAACTGGCTTTATTCCAGTATCTCCTTTATAAAATGAACTTGGAATTTTTTTTGTAAAATTCCAATAATTACTATTTCTTTGGTAAGATCCTTTGGTTTGATATACTCCGCGAATGAACTCCCTCCATCCTATTATTTGCCTGATAAAACCCTCGAGTGAATTGATTGGTATATCATTTTCGTTAGCATATTCAATACTTGTATTGATAACCTCCATTGGTGTTAACAAACCAATGTTTAGCGCTGGAGATAGAACGCTATGGAATATAAACCTATGCTCTGTTGAAATAGCATCCTCATAGGCACCAAAATTTTTAAATCTATTTTCTAGGAAAAAAAATAAGGATTGCTTTGCCTGCTCTCTATTAACTGGATAATTAAATGAGTCCAAGCCTCCGTAATTTTTCCCATAATTATCAGAAATATGCTTTAATGAATTTTGATGAATTGATTTATCGTATTCTTGTTTGTGAAGTGATGGTATATCAATCTTTTTAGGTAGTTTTTTTCTATTTTCACTATCAAAGCTCCACTTGCCTCTTTCTGGCTTACCTTCGCTATCTACAAGAATATTAAGTTTTTTTCTTTCGCCCTGATAAAAAGAGGACAAGAACAATTTTTTCTTGGTGCTGAAATACTCATTTATTTCATCTTTGGTATTTATGAATCCTGGTGTATCATAGCGATGAAACTTGATGCCTAGCTTTTTCAATCCATAGACCAATCTTTTTTCTACAAGGTAATCATGCGGTTCAATGTAATGTACTTCTGTAATATTATTTTCTTTTAGATAATTTTCATAGTAGTTAGGGGTCATGATTCGATTTTCATCTAATATGGAAACTCTATATCCATAACTTTTCAATTCTTGACAATATGATTCTGTACTCATTAGGTGAAGAAGAATTTTCTGTTTATGATAAATAGCGGTATGTTCTTTATCTTTAAAAAACAAAGGATCTCTTGCGATGACAACTGGTCTTGATTTTGAGAGTGCTGGATTTGGATAAAATAATTGATGTGGTAATAGGAGTGAGATTTGCATACTATCTCATTGATCTACATTTCTTACTACAGTATTTAACGCTAGGCCAATCTCTTTTCCATTTTTTTCTCCAACTAAAGGGTAGGTTGCACACGCTACAAATCTTTTGGGGTAATTTTTTGATTGTTAACTTTTAGTTGCTGATAAACCGCCATCAACTCGAAAAGTCTGCCCTGTAATCCAAGAATTTTCTGGATTTAACAGAAAATATATCATGTGACTAATGTCAGAAGGCTCACCAATCCTTCCAGAGGGATGCATTTTAATGCTTACTTCAAGTGCGGCGGGATTATTAACAATTCTAGATGAAAGCGGTGTATTGACTAATCCTGGAGCAATAGCATTAAATCTTAACTCTTTTTTTGCATAACTTAGCGAAGCAGACTTAACCATAGACTCGATACCCGCTTTGGCGGCTACAATCATTTCATGGTTTGCCAATCCTATCGATACAGCACTAGTTGACATAAGAACCACAGATGATTTTGACAACAATTTTCCTGCTGCTCGCACAACTGAGAATGCTGTCTTGAGATTAGTATCTATAGTTTTTTGAAAATCTTGCTCAGTAACAAGATGAGGTGGTCTTAGCAAAATAGATCCTGGTAACGCTACAATTCCATGAATATGATCAACTTCATTTTTACATTCATCAATGAAAGACATTGTATCATCAAATGAGCGGCAATCAACTTGTGCGTTCTTAATTATAGGATAATCGATATTAGGTGAATCATTGTTATATCCAAGGAGTAGGTTACAATGATTACTACTTAAGTCCGCAACAAGTTGAGTACCAATTCCCCCGCTCGATCCGATGATAATAAAATTACTATTTTTCATTTTTGATTAGTGCTTGATATAACATGCTATTAGCAGCGCTTAAACCACCAGCAATCTTCCAACCATCGTTTAATAGTGATTGGATAGCTTCAGTGAAATCAACAATGTCATCAGCGAAAGCAGATACAATGCAATATGTGTCTTTAATATTTATCTTTACTTCTGGCATAACGAACATTAAATATAATTTTTTTATTATGCAAGCAAAATTGAGCGTTATGAGCTTTTTTTAAACGATAAAAATAATATCATTAATCAAGAATTCTATTATACGTAGAAAAAAATAATTATATGTATGTGTTTGATCTAAAAAGGAAGGGGTTACGATTCTTGATCTAGTAATTCTATATAATTTCCATTCGGATCAGTTTCGTATATATATCCAATACCATCTCGATGGTATTTTATCTTTTTATTATTTACTATTGAATGATCAACTATCGCAAAGTGATTAGGATGTTCATCTTCAGTGACAAGAGCTAAATTGATATTATCAAATTTGAGCATTGCCCATGTTGAATCCTTATAGCTTACATCACATTTAAATCGCTTTGAATAATATTCTACAGATTTCTCTATATCTTCAACTATTACAGCTAAGTGATCTATTTTGGATAGTTGATCATTCATGATGAATAGGTTGGCTTATTTGGTAGAACTACTTCTAGCAGCTGACCATACAACTAGGCCAAATCCAATTTTATTCACAGCATCGCCAACATTGTAAATCAAATCGCGAGCGTCTGTGTCTACTAGGCCAGCCATAAATGAATACCATTGGCCATCTGCTGTACCAATAAGGTAGCCCAATGGGTAAATACCCCAGCCGATAACAATAAACTTCAATAGCAATCCATTTGCATTTTCGATTTTTTTACCAGCTTTTTTTGCAGCTTTTGCAACATCGCCTTGGTATACTTCATTTACAATATAGAAGTATGCCAGACCACTGATAAGTCCCCATACTGATGGACTTATACTTCCAAAAACTGAAAATACAGAAGCCTCACCAAAATAACCAGTAACAAGCATGACAATAGATGCTGAAATCATCTTGCTTAAACCAGTTTTAGTTAAAAGGTAAAACTCAACACACATTAAAGGTACAGTAAGTATCCAATCAATGTATCTAAATTCAGTTGGGCTCATGTAAGAACTAACCCAAACATCCCTCATATAGTAATAGTGAACTGCTGCAATTAAGGTGATTAAACCAGAAACTGTCATTGACAATTTCCATTCATCAGCTACCGATGATCTTTCAACAAAGAAAAATACAGTAGCTGCTAACATAGCAACTGAGCCTAGAAAAAAAGTGAATCCAACTAGATCCCCGCTTTGAAGGCCTGAGGCTAATAACATATTTACCATTATTATCTCCTATTTTATTTTAAAATAAATTTTATTGATATTTGATTTTGGAACTTACAAATAAAATTGATAAAGTAGATTTACAATTTTTTTGAATAATTTTTCACAAATGAAAGGGCAAAAGTGCTTGGAATAAGAGAAAATTTTTGAAAATTACTTACACGAATTCTTCTGCTTAAAAGTTTTGTTATAGGCGTAGATTTAAGTTTTTTAAAAAGTTTTTCATAGTATCTACAAGCCAACAGGACTCCAAACCTGCTTGAATTTGGCAGTTTATAAATGCCTTTCTTCGCGTCGTCAAATTCACTCTTTATTTCTTGCTCAATTTTGCCTTTTATTTCTTCATTAATTTTTTTATTAAGATCAAGACCGGGAAAATACATTCTTCCTTTATCGTTATAGTCTTCATTAATGTCTCTAAAAAAATTAACTTTTTGAAATGCTGATCCGAGTTTTCTAGAAGAGAAAATTAGATTATCATAATGTTTTTGATCTCCATTGACAAAAATCTTCAAACACATCAACCCTACTACCTCAGCTGACCCGTAAATATAGCTGTCCAATGATTTTTGAGAGTGCTTATTTTTATTTAAATCAGATTTCATACTTTCAAAAAAAGCCTCAATAAGGTGACTATCTATATTATATTTATTTACGGTACTTTGAAATGAATGTAGAATTACATTAGTGCTGAATTTTTCTCTAATTGCGGAAAACGTTGAGGATTCAAAATCTTTTAAAAGTGCTTCTTGGTTTGTCTCAAAAAATGTATCGACTATTTCATCTGCTACTCTCACAAAACCATAGATACTGTAAACGGGGTCACGAATTTCTTTTCCCAAGCACCGAATACCCAGAGAAAATGATGTACTAAATTCTTTTGTGATTGATTTTGATGATTTAATACTAGCGCTTAAATACCGCTCTAAATTTGTCATGAATTGTCTTTCATGATTTGTTCAGAAACTATTTTTCCTGATACTAAAGCTGGTGGCATGCCAGGACCAGGTACTGTCAATTGACCAGTATAGTAAAGTCCTTTCATTTTTCTATTTTTAATTCTAGGCTTTAAAAAAGCTGTTTGAAATAATGTATTAGCTAAACCGTAGGCATTTCCTTTAAACGAATTAAAATCTGATATAAACTCTTTATGTGCGTAAGATTTAGATACAACAATATCACTCCTAATACTTTGACCGATATTTTTTTCCAATCTGTCCAATATTTGTTCAAGGTATAATTCTCTTAAATGGGGCTCCTCTGTTAAGTCAGGAGCTACAGGTATCAAGATAAAAAGCGCTTCACTGTTTGGCGGTGCAACCATGGGGTCTGTTTTTGAAGTACATGAAACATAAAATAGTGGACTATCAGGCCATTTTGGTTTGTCGTATATATCTTTAACATGATCATCAAAGCTCGTGTCAAAAAATAAACAATGATGCGGAATGTTAATTTTTTTATTAATCCCTATGTAAAACAAGAGAGCGCTTGGAGACATTGTTCTTTTTTCCCAATACGATTTTGAATAATTGCGATATTTCTTTTCAATTAAATTCGATTCAACATGCTCATAATCCGCGTTAGCGATTACTATATCAGAATTGTAAGAATTATTATTTGACACAACTTCAAAAGTTGAGTCATTTTTTTTATGGATCTTATTAATAGGTTCTCCAAAAATAAATTCAACGCCTTGCTCAACTGCAAGACTATGAACCGCCGAAGCAACTGATCTTATTCCCCCACTTGGGTACCATGTTCCAAGTTTTATGTCTGCATAGTTCATTAAGCTGTACAGTGCTGGAGTTTTAGATGGCTTAGCCCCTAAAAGCAGCCCAGGAAATTCAAGCATCTGAATAATCCTTTTGTCTGTAAAAAATTCTCTGATGTGCTTACTGATAGGTTTAAAAATTGCAAGCCTCCCAAGATGCTTGATTAAATCGACTCGCATGTACTCTAAAGGTGAAAGGCTGGGCTTATAAATGAAATTTTTAACTGCTATTTCATATTTTTTTTGTGCATCATTTAAAAAATCGTCTAAAGATTTAGATGCTCCTGGTTCGATTTTTTCAAGATTATTTTTTAGTTTTTGGTAATTTTCATTAACATCAAAAAACTCAGAATCCTCAAAATAGACTCTATAGCCTGGGTCAAGCCTAGTCAGAGAATAATAATCAGATACTTTTTTATCAAAATCAGAAAAAAATGATTCAAAAAGATCGGGCATCCAATACCAACTAGGGCCTAAATCAAATGTAAATCCTTTTTCTTCGTAAGTTTGTAGTCTACCGCCATAAGTCATGTTTTTTTCTATTACTTTGACTTTATGGCCTGCTTGTGCAAGATAGGAGGCAGAGGCCATACCAGCCAGACCAGAACCAATAACAATAATTCTTTTTTTCATTTTTATTTTTTAAAAACCATCGAAAAATTAGAAAATGAATATTTTGTCTTAGTGTTCATTTGAGATATTATTTGATAATTTTTTACTAAGGTAATTATTCAGCATGTAAAAAACGGCCAAAACAGTTCCCCATTGAACCAAACAAGTGATAAAAAAACTTGGGCTTTCGATCATCCACCATGTTACCAAAGTAAAACCAACTAGAGGAGCAACAAACTTGACAACGAATGGCCACCAAGAGGGGAAAGGCCAATCATCCTTGCTTTCCAAGTTTACTTCATCGATCATTCTATTAATTCCATACTTAACCGCAGCAACAGACATTAATATTCCTGATATTATTAACCCTACGCTCCACACAAAGTCTTGATTTCCTAAAAACTCTAAGCTCATTGCAGAAGGAATGCCAAGCACAAAGGACGAAATAACTATCCAAAAAACTGCTACTGAGCGCTTAACGCCAAAGTCAATTAAGTTTCTAACGGCTAACTCAAGCATTGAAATTAATGATGAAAAACCTGCAAAACTTAGACCAAGAAAAAATAAAATTGCCAGTGGCTTGCCAAAAGCCATTTTTGCAAAAAGTTGCGGCATCCAAATAAATGTTAAACCTGTAGCTGCAGGTCCAGAGGTTTTCATTACATCTAATATTTCAGATTTTTGCATTGCCATTTCGCTACCTAAAATCGAAAAAACTGTACTAAATATCATTATTGCAGCAATTAAAGAGACAAGGTTATTGCCTATAGCAGTAGTAAATGCATTTTTAATGATACCATACCTTCTCCTAGTATAAATAGCGTACGTTAGAAAGAGCCCAAATCCAGCTCCTGTATCAAAAGCATTTTGAGCTAAGGCGTCAACCCATATGCCGGGACGACTTAATTGAGTCCAATCAGGGGTAAAAAGATATTTAATTCCATCTAATGAGCCAGGCAAACTGATCGCTCTAATTAATGATAATAGCACTATTCCAAGAAGCGTAGGGATTAAGATTTTATTTACTTTCTCGATTGATGATACCCCTTTGTATATAGCTAAGCCCCCAACTGTCATTGCAACTGCATGAAATAGAATAGGAAACGAACTATTTTGAAAAGTTGACCACAATGCCCATGAAGCATCATTATTCTGAGGTAAGTCAGTAAACATTATTGTTCCGAAATAATAAATATTCCAACCCACAATAACCGAGTAGAAAAATGCGATTGCAGTGGAAACAACGCCAACAAATCCCCCTAAAAAAGCAAATGGTTTTCCCATAAAGTTTGCAAAAGAACCTATGGTGCCCATTCGTGATTGACGACCCATAATGTATTCAACAATTATTAGAGGAATACTCCAAAGGAATAAAAATGTAATCCAAGCTACAAGAAAGGCGCCAGCACCCTCATCTCCAGCGTTAGATGCTACGATTCTTGGAAAGCGCCAAATATTTCCAGTTCCAATAGCTATACCCAAGGCGCTTATCAAAAAAGCAAAACGAGATGAAAAACGAGATGATGAATCAGTCATTGTTTACCTTTTTAGTTGTTTTATCATTTAATACCCATTTCATTTTTGTATGCCTCGTAAACATCGCGAAATAAACTAACATCAGATTCAAAGGCTTCAGGAAGAAGGGGGCCAAAAGAAAAGCGAAAAAATCTTTCATACGGCGATTTATATTTAGTGTCTTTTATGTGCGGTCGGGTCATATCGCAGTCAAAGGCACTTAATATAGCAGCGCCCCGCTTGAACAGTCTTTCGTTGAGTTGTTTGCTCGTTAGCCCTTTGGGTAATTCTAACCAATGATAAAAACCACCCTTGCCAGTATATACACCTAACCCCATTTTCTTAAAAGCATTTCCATATCGTTCACGCTGCCAATTATAATATTTTTCAATAGCTAAACGAGCTTTTTTCACCCGATTAGGCTCAAGGAGTTTAATTGCATAATTTTGAGATAAATGACTAACTCCTCCCATTCCAAAACTAGAGTAATTTGACATTATTTCTATATTTGATTTACTTGCAATAATCCAGCCAATCCTTATTCCTGGGGACTGAAGCCCCTTAGTACACGCTCCAGATAGAAAGATATTACTACTATCAATGTCATTAACAAATTCAATACCGCTAACAGATGGTGAATGGAACATCTCATATGCTTCATCTAGTAAAATACCGTTATTGGGCTCTTCTGCAATTTTAATCAATTCGCGAAGTTCCTCACCTGAACGTGTTTGGCCTGACGGATTTTGAGGATTTGATAAAACTGACATGATGGGAGAATCATGATTTAAATTTTCTCTATTGAAATACTCAGCATTGCTTGGATGAAAATTATTTTTCTTAGTAAAGAGAATTGTTTCATAATCTGAATTGGTCCTCGCTAAAATATCTAAATAAGCAGGCCATTCAATGCTTCCAATACGTACCTTTACATGATTTTTGAGGAAAGCCATAACTGTAAAAATCCCAGGTCTTCCTCCAGCAAAAATCATAACATTTTCAGGAGAAATTTTAGATCTATATTGTGAATTATAGTAATCAGCTATTGAATCACGCAATTTAGGGTGACCCCAAGCCTTTGGGTAAAACCTATCCTCATATGATACTTCGAGATTAGAAGGTAAGCTAGGGCCGTTGAACCTTTCGATTGGCGTTGTTAAGGGAAATCCCTGTGACCAAGGATGTGTACCCTCTTCGCCCATAAAACTACCATAGGAGCTATAAAATGCATAAAGCGTTTCATAAATACCCATAGGAGGAACATGTGTTAAAAATTGAGACATCTATTTAAAAGAATCTAAGAATAGTTTTTAATTAAATCATCATATCCACCAATCGCTTCGCCATCAATAACTATTTGGGGAACAGTGGTTGCTTTTCCCACTTCAAGCAATTTGGACCTATCCCATCCCAATTCTTCAATATTGATTTCTTCGTACTGCCACCCTTTTTTGTCAAAAAACCTTTTTGCTAGATCACAATACCTACACCAATTGGTGCTGTAAATGAGAATTTTTTTCATCAATTTGAGCTTGATATATTTTGCTTTTTCAGCTATCGGATTTTTCGAGGAGTTTATGAATGATATAAAAACCTCCAAGAGAAACAACCCACCCTATACTGAAATAAAAAATTTCCATGATTATCCTATTAATTAAATCGTTTACTCTGCTGAAACAAAGTCTAGTGCTAACGAATTTATACAATACCTTAAACCAGTTGGGCGTGGACCATCTTCAAATACATGGCCCAAATGCGAATTGCATTTCGCACATGTAACTTCAATTCGTCTCATACCAAAACTTAGATCAATTTTTGTTTTTACTTTTGTCTTATCAAGAGAATCATAAAAAGCAGGCCAGCCAGAACCAGAATCGTATTTAGTATCAGAGCTGAAAAGCTTATTTTCACATCCAGCGCAAACGTATACTCCTTTTTCTTTATGATTATAATATTTTCCAGTAAATGCGCGTTCAGTACCCTTTTCTCTTAAAATTTGGTACTCTGCCGGGGTTAAACATGCTTGCCATTCTTTTTTTGACTTTTCAACTTTGTCCATAAAGATACCTTCAGCCGGGTTTTTATTACTTTGTGCATTTAATTGCAAAATTAGACAATAAGTAATTATTAATAATCTTTTCATTAACAAATATACCAATTTTATTATTTATATAAACACCCTAGACGCAATTAAGTTCAATTTTAATGTTTATTAAAATTTATTTTAAAATAGTTTGACTGAAAAATGGTAGGATGGGAATTAAAATAAAAAACGGTACTGAATACTAACGCTCCTGCCCATTTCAGGCATGATAGCTTTTATCTTTGATAGGTGGTTGTAATGAACCTCGTCAAAGACATTGTCGATTTGAAAGATGATTTTATGAGAACCATTCTTCATTTTAAGGTTATAGCTTCCATACAAATCTACAAGAGTATAGCCATCTGTTGGTTTCTCAAACTCGCCTAACCTGCTCTGCTTTGATGCGTTAACAATTTGCAAAGTGGGACTAAAGTTACTGGTTTCATTAAGAGTGAATCGTAATCTAGTTTTGGATGGAGGAATATAAGGCAATGGAATACCCTCACTTAAATTATTTCCAATAACTTCTGAAAAACTAGCGTCGATTGTGACAAAATCTGATTTATAATTCAATTCGAATTCGATTCCATAAATGCGAGCTTCTAAGCCTTTCATTTGATATTTATACAACCACCCGCTTGAACCACTTCCCCATTCAATCCAATCTGATCCAGGTACATAGCCATCTCCAACTTTAGATGACAAATGAAAATTTGGGCTGTAATTGCTATATGCTGTCAATGTAGATGATAGTCTATTTTTTCTATAACCAAGTGATGCTTCTAGGCCTTGTGTTGACTCTAAACCCAGAGTCGGCTCACCTATTTCATATGAATAGCTTCCTAAATGCGGTCCATCTGAAAACATATCTTCAATTCCGGGTGCACGCTGTAAATACATTATATTCGATGAGATTTTCCAATTTTGCCAATTTTTAAAAATACCCAAAGCATATGATCCATAATAAAAATCACGCTCTACAACGCGCTCAGGGTTAATATTTATCGAAGAAAGAGCACGGTCTGGTTTTACTTTTAAAAATTCAAATCTCGATGAAATTTGGAAAGTGACAAAGTTAAATTCTTTTTCTCTGAAGCCAAAAAGAGAGAGATTGATTTCGTCCGTATTAGGAGTCCAATAAAAACCTCCCGCGATGAACTTTCTGTATTGCAGTAAAGACCCGATTGAAATATCCTTCCCTGTAAGTTTGCCTTGGAGTGAAAAAATCTGCTGACCTAAGTCTACCGCAGCGAATGTTTTTTTGCTTTCATACTCTTGATGATCGTACTTAACAAAGCGCTGCTCAAAATCGAAAGTTTTGATATTAGGTAAAAATTCTATATCTCTATGGTATTCAAGTTTTTGGGTGATCTTTTCCATTTCTATGTCAACCCCACTGATATGCCCCTCTGGACTTCCCGGGATTCCATAATCCATCGTTATGGATTCTAGCGATGCGCTTATCCTTCCACTTTCATTGTAATTAGCAATGCCAGCAAAAAAACCATTATTAATGCTTGCTGTATTTTTTAAAACTCCTTTTGGCGTTAATTGGTCTGCGGTATTTCGTACTAACCCTGCAATAGTTATCTGGTTATCACTGAAAGGGTAATGATATAATATATTTGTAAAAGAACTTTTATCTCCAGTTGCTCCACCTAAAACACCATGCAAATGGGGTCGGTTAAATTGTAGTTCAGGGATAGAATTTTTTTTAATGTCAATTACTCCAGCAATAGTGTTTGATCCGTATAAAAGGGCCTTTGCACCTCTAATAATATTTACACTTTGCGCTGAGGAAATATCCATACTAACCGCATGATCCCCTGAGGTTTGTGACAAATCTCCTAATTCAATACCGCTATCTGTCAACAAAAAACGATCTCCACCGTAACCTCTAAGTATGGGTCGGGCTGTGGCTTGTCCCATTGATGTCATTGCTATACCAGTTTCGTTTGATAGAGATGCAGCTAAAGTGCCTTTCATTTTTTCCTGTATTGCAGATCCAGAAAGCGATATATTTGATAATGACTGAAGATTACCCAGTTCAGGATGGGCAGCTACGTTTATTTGATCAAAATCAAGAATATTAAGATTTAAAAAAAACCTCCCAATATTAATTTCTTTTTCTTTAGAAATAATGGATATGGTAGTGTCTTGATACCCGATAATATTGAATGATAATTCAAAATCTAATTCAGGGATACCCTCTAAATTAAAAAAGCCATCCGCTGCTGATGTGGTTCCAATATTGTTATTTTTAATAAAAATATTGACGTTCTCTATTGGGTTGTTTGATTGGTTGCTATAAACAAATCCAGAAATCTTTCGGTTTTGAGCATAAACGAAGCTCAAAACCGAAAGTACAATAATTAGATACTTATTTATGTTAGTAACTATTTATTTTTATTGAACAGTGACAGGTACGTTGTTCGTTGAAGTATAGTCTGCGTGATCTCCATGCATAAGCTCAAGCTTAAAGTTGGTAGATCCAGTTGAAACTCCAACTACTTGTAGCAACTTCTCTTCGTGACCATCGTGCTCTTCTTCAATCATTTCTACAACAGCTACTGAAGCATTAGCACCAGAAACTCTAACTCCATCTTCATCATCACCGTGATCATCGTGCCCATGGTCATCATGATCATCATGTTCAATTTCTTCTCCATCATGATCAAGAAAATGGACCATATAGTGCATAGTATCTGCTACTCCAAGTGAAATAGAGCCTGTAACAGCTCCCTTAAACTCTCTGTAGGCTACTACACCGTCTTCAGTTTCAAGTACGAATCCATCGGCATCGGTATGATCTTCATCGTCTTCATTTTCATCTTCACATGCCACAACAAATAGCAACATAAATGCTGATAATAGCGTGTACAAGTATCTACGTGATATTTTTACATCAATAAATGACATAATATCTCCTTTTATTTATTATTTTATTTAAGTTTGTTTTTTAGACAGCTAGGAACTGCTGGTATGTATATTTAAGTGTGGGCTAAAGGTGGTGCACGAGTTGAAAAAATTTCGTGCTCAGGTGAGGTATAATAAATCTCTAAAATTTTTGAAATTTTATCAATATAAACGAGGGATAGCTCGGACGGACATTTATCAAAAGAACCCTCATCAATTAAAGTTCTATTTGCGATAAACCAATGACAAGATTCACCCGCTTTACGATGAGACTCTTTTTCACAATCTTTATCACACATGCTTTGCTCAACCGGCATGATATCATGAGCATGACCGTCGTGTAAAACAGATAGTAACGTGAAAAGGATCAACCATACAGCTAAAAAGGTTGAAGTAATTTTTTTTAGGTAAAAAGGCATTCGACTAATTGGCGCGTCTTTCAGTCCCTAATCTTCGATCGAAATCGTCTCTTCGATCTCCCGATGAGCGGCGGTCATTTTCAACTGGAATGTCTTGCTTTCTACGATCTCCTATTCGACGATCGCTTGCCCTTCTTTCATCTCTTCTATTATTCATTTATTCCTAAAGGTTGATTAAAGCAAAGTTATTGAGTAATAAATCACTAAGTCAATTGGTTAAAAAAGGTTGTGTAAAAATTACACAACCTTTTTTTGCTCCGGAGGAGGGACTCGAACCCCCGACCTGGTGGTTAACAGCCACTCGCTCTACCAGCTGAGCTACTCCGGACTGCGAGAAATCATATTCTAGCGACAGCGAATTTATAATATTTATTTTCGAGACGCCAATAAAATTACATTTCTTTTTCGGCTTTTAACTGCATCCCATTGATGAATTGCCCATGGTCAAGCTCTGTGGAATTTAAATAGACCACACCATCTTCATTGTGCGGTGAGATTAATACTGAATGTGCAGATTTAAGCCCTCCTAGCCACCAACGGGCATCTTGTATATAAATCAAATCTCCAGGATTAGCTTTCATTTTCTTCATATCCTTCTTTGAAAATTGGATGCCATCTTTGTCCTGCTTATTTGGCTTCCAATTCACTGTAACTTTTTCACCAATTTGCTCATTTGGCTCTGAACCCTTGTAAATACCCTTGAGCATTGCAGCATCAAAAATTGTTAGACCTTTTAATTTTTTCTCGGGTTCCGGTTTTGTGAAAAGCGATACAACAATACCAACTCCAGCGCAAACTACTATATTATATAGAGCACCGATATAAGAATATCCGCGGTCAGGCCTCAACTCAATCCCGTGAGCAAAAGGAGAAATTAATTGTGGATAAAACTGACCAAGAATCATTAAAAAGGCTCCACCAACAAATGTTGCTATAATTCCTGCTGTAGTAAACCTTTTCCAAAAAATACCTAAAAATACTCCTACTGCAAGTGGTGGTGTAAAGGTCGAATGAAACCATCCGTTTGCCTCATAAATTGAATCAAAGGTATTGAAAAAAGGAACCATGATAACTGCAATAATTTTCACGCCAAGAGAAGTCCAGCGCGCAAACTCAAGTTGCTCCTTATCGCTACGCTTCTTTTTAGATAAACGCTTATAAATATCATTGACAATAATCGCAGAAGATGCGTTCACAAGAGTATCTGAGGTAGACATTAAAGCAGCACATAACGCTGCAATTATAAAACCAAAAACACCCGGAGATGCTATTACATTAGTAACAGCTACAAATACATCATTTGAAGCCATATCTAGTGGTAGAGTACCTGGAACTGCATTGGTAATCGCTCTTCCAATCCAGCCAGCGTTTGAAACAACAATGGCAGAAATTGGTAGTATTACAAGAGCATTAAATGCTACAGCTTTTCGACCATCATTTACACTTCGCGCTGCCATAAATCGCATTATTAGCCCTTGGTTTAAAAATAAAAAGCCAACCGATCCCGCTATGCCGTCCTGCCAAAATATACCAACAAAGTTAAAGTCTGGAGGTTTATTAAAATGTGCTAGCGGAAGTTTTTCTAATGGAGATAGATTCATCCAAAAAGCTTGAAAACCAGAATAAGGAGTGTTATTCCCTAAAAATTGAATTCCTAGATAAAAAAGTAAAAGTCCTGCAAAAATCAATATAAAACCCTGAATAAGGTCCGTAAATATGACTGAGGTCTGTCCTCCAAAATGCATATATATTGTTGTCGCAATAGCTATTATTACCACAGTTAGCATGAGTGGTATTCCGAAAATTCTATATAAAGCTGTAGCCAAGGTAAGAAATTGAATAGCAATATACCCAATCATGAAAATCAATGTCATGAAGGTTGCTAAATATCGAGCCTTTGCATTAAATCTTCTTTCAAAGTATTCTGGAATAGATTTTATTTTCATGTAATAGATAATAGGAAGCCATCCAAACATAAAAAGTGGGACAAAAAACCAGTCGTTCATATAGGTCATTGTTGATGAAAGACCGTACTGATATGCCTTAGTAGAATATTTTAAAAAACTATGAGACCCAACTCCAGTTGCAACAATCGATATTGCTATTAACCACCACGCAAACCTTCTACCGCCAAAGAAATAATCTGATGTGGTTTTACTGTATCGTCCAAAGTAAGCGCCAAAACCCATAACTAAGGCAAAATAACCAATGATAATAATTCGATCTAATGATGTTCCAATAGTTAAATCCATTATTGGCTCCGTACAGCTAAAATTATAAAAGTAGCGTGCAAACTAACCCAAAAAAAGAACCCATAAAACAAAACCCAAAGCCACTTCCTATGTCTTTCGTAACTAGGTCGAAGAGCTTTGGTGCGTAGAATTAGAACTAATCCTACTGTAAAAACTATACCGCCAATACCGTACAAATAAATAAATGGTAGCCACGTTCTAAAAAAATCCATGTTATTGTAACCTATCATAATGAGGTTTTAAGTTGTCATAAGTATCATATAGGCCTTCCATAATCACTTTACCCTGACCTATTACAGGCATAAAATTTGTATCTCCTTCCCATCTAGGAACAAGGTGAAAATGAATATGATCAGAAATTCCAGCACCTCCAGCTTTACCTATATTTGCTCCAAAATTAAATCCGTCTGGACTCATTGTTGATTTTAGAATTTTCATTGATTTCTTCGATAGATCCATTATTTCTGTCAATGTTGAAGCTGGTAGATCGATCAATGAATCGGTGTGTTTATTTGAACAGATCAGTATATGTCCATTTGTATAAGGATATAAATTCATGACTACAAAAACTTCACTACCTTTATATAAAATTAAAATATCCCTTAATTCTTCTTCATTGGTACTTTTAGCGCAAAAAACGCATACGTCTTCGGAATTTTTTTTGCGATTTATATATTCCATTCGCCAAGGGGCCCACATTTGATCCATTATTTTTCCTACTTTAATAATTTTAAAAAGAGCACTTAAAACTACAGTAATTCTTGCTGTGTGCTTGAAATATATTCTCTCAGTACCGGCTGAATGAAAATATTTTTTAGGTTTAACTTTGAAAATTCCCGCACTAAAACGCCCAGTCTTTGATCAATTGGTTTCAGTTTGTTTAAAACAATATATGATTCATTATTGACAGAACACATCCCTCCATGAAAATCTCCTTTTCCTTGGACAATATTAATATCCATTTTTTCCGCAAGATCTTGAAACAATATTAATAATTTATCTGGCTTCGTTTTTGGCATAAAGATTAGAGTAGTTTTTTATTTTTAGATCCTTCAAGAAACTCAATTACTCTTTTCACCTCTTCAACGCGAGATCTTGGCACAACCAGAGTAGCATCATCTGTGCTCACAACAACTAAATCGCTTTGTCCAACAATAGCAGTAAATTGATTTTGAGATTCAATAAAATTATTTTTCCCATCAATGACAACGCCATTACCACGTATTACATTATTTTCTTTGTTTTTTGAAGCATATTCAAAAATTGAATTCCAAGAACCTAAGTCATTCCAGTCAAATTCAGCTTTAATAACATATATATTCTTTGTTTTCTCAAGAAGACCATAATCAATTGAGTCTGGATCAATACTGTTCCACAATCGAGAAAAGTCTTTGTTCTCATTAATACGTTTTTCAATTTTAATTAGTTGTGAATTCAATTCAGGCATATGAAAACTTATTTCGTTAAAAAAAGAATTGATGCTCCACACAAACATTCCACCGTTCCATAGAAAATCGCCACTTTTTAAAAATCGAGTAGCAAGCTTTATATGTGGTTTTTCTGCAAAGGTTTTAACAGAAAATGCATTCAAGTGACTATCGGGACTTTTCCTATTATATTGAATATAACCATAACCTGTAGCAGGATAATGGGGTTGAATACCAATTGCTACTAAAGCATCTTTCTTTGAAGCAATCTGAATTGCAGATCTAACCGATTTGGAAAATTTCTGAGCGCCAACGATTAAATGGTCAGCAGGAAAAACTCCCATTACAGCATCAGGTCTCTTCTGCTTTATGTGCAATGCTGCAAGACCAATGGCTGGGGCAGTATTTTTTGCGCTTGGTTCAATGATTATATTTTTAGGATCTACACCAGATATTGTTTTTTTTATTTTATCTTCTAAATGTTTTCCAGTAATTATTAATACATCTTCGACATTTTTCATTTTTCTTAGACGATCAACTGTCATCTGAAGCATAGAACTATCACCAATTATATTTAAAAGTTGCTTAGGTTGATCTTTTCGACTTGCAGGCCAGAACCTTGTTCCTCTGCCACCAGCTATAATTACTGCATACATTTAATTTCTACTTTTCAATTTTAATTTTTCCAATGTCTATTTCCCAGTTTGCCCGAACATCAAAAGTGTCTGGAGAAACAAAAAACCATTCACTTCTTTCAGTTGGATTGAAAGAGCCATAATTAAAAACCTTGTCTCCATTTGAATCGTTAACAACCATCAACTCGTATCTTCCTTCAGGTAGCTCATTCATATAAAATTCATTATTAGAATTTACGTCAGAAATAAAAAACTTTGGCTCTTTAGAAATTAATTTTAGCTGGGCTATTAAAGGCTTAACGGTACTTTCGAAAGAACCCGTTAATACTCCGTAACCTATTTTCTTTTTTGAAATTATATCAATCGCCTTAACGGCTTCAGGAAAAGATTTTCCCTCTATAGGAAGCAGATGCTTTGAAACTAATAGTAGGCGGTAGCTTGTTTTTTCCTTCCAGCCCTTTTGAGGGGTAAATGTAAACTCTAAGGGGTTAACCTGATTCATCTCAGCAAGCATTGTATCTGAATCAAAAACTAATTGAAATGCAGAATCTGAAAATGATTCGATAGGCTTTGAAAACACTAAAGACACCAAAGGACCTCCCATATTATCTTTATTTACAGTTGTAGATAAAGGAGGACCTTCTAAATATAGGTAGGATGAATCAGTTTCACTCGAAGCTCGAAAACTTACCTTCGAATTAAGAATCGACTTGCCGTTGTATGGTGTAATTTTTTCAATTAATAGGTCTACTCGCTCATCAATCATAGTGTCATTTAGAGTAAGTAAGAACTTTGATTTATCTTTTGAGTCTTGAAAATAGTTTGGCATTAATATTGTAGAATCTCTATTAATAATTTTTATCTCCTCTAGCAATGAATCATTAAGAGGTCGATTAAAATGCATCCAACCCCATCGTGACCCTTTCCAATCTACATGAGTGAGCTTTATTTCTGGTAAATCGCGCTTAACTAAGAATGGAATATCTTTTATTATCCCATTTGAAGGAAGTTCGTAAACAATTTGTGGCCCTATACCGTAAGCCATTCTTTCGGTATTTAATTTTAATCCCGCTGCGCTTTTCTCTACTGCTAAAGCAGTATATCTTCCACTAGATAAAAAATTAAATGAGAAAAAACCTTCATCATTTGCCTCCGATACGTACAATGGTTTTGAGTTAAAAAACGTATCAATTGGATTGTCATTTATTTTCCATAGATGTACTGCATATTTTTCATCACCATGCACCCTTCCTTTAATTTTTCCATCTTCGATAGTTCTTCCAGTGCTATATGCGATTTGAATTGATTGGTCAAGCGCAACATTTCTCTCATCGGTCAAGTTACGATTTATAGTAATAATATAAGTTTGATCAGTAAGTAATTTTTTAGGGAATTGAAGATGAACCTCATCATCCTCATACACTAAATTTATAGGTGATTCAAGTTTTGGGGAAACGGTAATAGCTGAGTTAATTGATTTTTTTTCAATGTATTCAGAAAATCTTAATACAACAGTTCCTCCCTTAAATTGTGTAGTGCCTGATTCAGGAATTGAAGATAAGAATTTAGGCGGTGTATCGTCGTTCGGCCCACCACTTGGCGGCGCAATAGCTGCGCAAGAATAGAAAGTAAAAAGAATAGATAAACTACTAATAATGTAAAATGTTTTTGTAATAATTGCTCTTTTCAAAAGTAAATTGAACTATTAAATAGAAGTCAAATTTACAGGATTTCTTAGTGAAATTGTATTATAATCATATTTCTTATGTCTGAATTAAAAAAACAAATTTATAAAGCGCAATGCATCGGTAATGTAGAGCCCATTGAATATATGGTTCCCTATCCCAACTTAAGAGCTTTGATTGAAGGGCAAAATATTAAATACGGGGAGAAAATGGTTTATTCAGATTATGGATTGAGCTCAGACAAAATCTATCGAATGGCGCAACAAGCTGCAAATTTTTTTGTGTCACACGGGGTGAAGCCAAATCAAAGAATACTAATTCAAAGGCTTCCCTTTCCTGAATCTGAAATTGCTATACTTGGCGCTTGGACACTTGGATCGTCTTTAGTGTTTACAGGAGATGACGATTACAAAGGTGCAATTAAATCGACACAGCCAAGCTTGACAATTTCCAAAGAGACCGATTTTTTAAAAAAAATTAAAGAGTGTTCGGATGTATTTTCTCCGAAAGTAAAAGCATTCTTACAAGACGAAGCTGTTGTCTTTTGGCTAAATGGAAAGGGTGTCAGGCTGAGTCACTATAATATTTTAGTTAATACAAATGGGGTACAGCATGCTGTAGATATTTATGAAGATCAATTTTTTAATATCGAAATTGAACCTAATTCAATGCCCTGGGTAATTTTGAAAGTTGTACTTCCTCTTTACAGTGGAGCGCCAATTAATAAAGAAAAGGCTGATTTAACATTCGGAGAGATTAATGCTGATTACATTATCAAGCATAATTGGGATTCCATATCAGGTTCTTTGTCAAACGAACTAAATGTTTGCAACGAAAATAGTGGGTTTATCAGCATAGGTGAAGAACCAATCCATCTGACTGAAGTTGATAATCTTGATAATCCGTCAGCTATTAACGGTCATTCCGTTATGATGGGATATTTAGATGAAACTGAAAATCAAAGAGTATTTAGGAATGGGAAGCTAATTATTAGACACTAGCTAATTTAAGGCAAATTCTCATGTGCATATTTTAACATTTTCTTTTGCATGCTAAGCCATCCAAGTCGCGCTTCAATATTTACATATCTTACGCCCCATTTCAATGCGGCCCATGACAAAGATCCATCATCTTTTTCCGGATAGCTCTCTTGAAGGACAACATTATATGGTGATTTAGACAGTATATTAAAGTCTTCGCGGTTCGTGCAAAGAAAAAAGTCGCGAGGATTTTGATTTTTTTTTATTGAAAGAGTATCACTTTTAGCTACCTCTTGATATATGTTATATCCTTTAAAATTATTATGCAGCGCAATCAAAAGATTGCCATCCGTTGGAAAAATAGCGTTTAAAAACTTTTCTCTATCCTGGTCCATCGCACTAAGAACAGATACTTTCTTTTTGTTTGACCAATTTGGATTGTACTTATGAAGATTCTTTTTTGCGCCTTCAGGTGAAAATATCCTATTTGGATCTATCAAGCCATCCTTAACTGAGACCTCTCTAGTTTCGCTTTTAATTAAAAAAGCAATTCCCTCGTTTGAGCGCATATGATCATTTAATGCCATCTTAGCTGTTTTTTCATCTCCATGAAGCCAAATATAACGCCTATCAGACTTACCTTTTTTAACCATATCAAACGAGATTTCGCCAAATGAAATATTAAGCTGAAGAAAAAAGAGGGATAAGAATAAAAATATATTAAACATAGATGTTCAAAATTAAGGCAAGGGTTAGAGCAATTTAAATATTTATTTTTTGGTTTTAACCCCCAAGCATTATGAGTCCAAAAAAACTGGTACCTAGGAGTATGGTTGGTGTAAAACATTGCTTGGTTCTAAGTCTGCGTATTTCTTTATAGTATTGTTTTCGATAAATTTTTTTTGATTCTAAATCAAGATCTTCATAGCGTTTCATATCCGGTTCTTTTACGCCAATATTTCCAATAATTCCTAAAGACATTGCTGGTAACGAAATAAATGGAATAAGTAAACATGCACCTGTTCCTAAAATATAATTAGTTTGCTGAGAGTTATCAGCAACAGCTTCAAGCTTAGCAGAATATTTTATTTTATCTAATTTATTCATACCAAAATCTGCACTTTTACTATTAATAATCGATTTTTTGGTTGTTGTTTTTGAAACAGCAGGGGGAAATTTTGCTCTACGTGTTGATATTGGTACTCCTCTCAAAGACATGGATTTAATATCGCTTCTTTGAATCGTAACGGTGCCTAGCATTTGAGATTCAACCATTATTTTTTCTTTATCCTGACTTAGCAATCTTCCCTCAACGATATCTCCACCATTAAGAATGACTTTTGCAGAAATACCTTCTTTCTTTATTTCTAAAGACTTTCCGGTATTAGGATCGAATTTTTGCTCTATTTCCTCTCCAGTGTTCGGGTCAAACTTTCTTTGCTGAATCGGCTCACCTGTATTTGGATCATAATTTTGAGCAAATACAAAAAATATTGTAGCTAAAAAAACTACTGATGATTTTATCATAACTAAAACATTTTAGTTTTAGAATTCGAAAAATTCCCAATAAAAATCAATGAAGGGCTGTTGAAAATGCACACCGATTCTAAAATTATCAGTTGGTGCATATAACAATCCAAAATCAAAATCAAACATGCTCTTCTTCCCTTTAATAGAGTCAATTGAAAGCGGGGTAGAATCATCTGAGCCAATGTAATCTTCGAATGCATCCTTAGCATCCATGCTCCTGTATCCATTATCTATCCATGTAGATGCAACAAACTTAAGATCTTTTCTTAGGTCGTAATCTAAACTTGCCCATAACCTGTAAGGAATCTTGTAATTCTCATCATCAAAGGTATATCCTGATTTTAGATATCCTTGAATATTATCTTGAAAGGCGTTCGATATTTTTCCACCAACTGTCCAACCAACTTTTCCACGACCGGTTGGATTTGTTCTGTGTGAGGTATACACTAAGTAAGCTTCAACATAAACAGGGTTTTCTTCTATATTTGGGTCCTTCATGACATCTTCAACTTCTAAATTCATCAGATTAATAGTTGTATCTATTTTGCCGTCAACTTTTATTGCATGAGCATACTTACCTATTGTGGATTTGACAGGGTAAGAGCGATGAAAACCAAGACCCAGAGACATGCTGCTTTCTTTATCAGCTGACTTTTTGTGTCTAAATCTAAGCCTTGGATGCAGATTTAAATCTCCATTGAAATTAGAGGCATATTTTGTAGTTAACATAAATCTGTCTGTTAATCCATAACCTAGAGACATTCCACTTATATAAAATGTATTAGGGGCTAGTAAGTTGGCTGTTGGGTCCAAGAAAACTGAAAGCAGACTTGCTTCACCAATATAGAAACGTTTTGTCATTTCTGTTTGCGGGTCTCTTATACCTCCATGATACCTGCTCATCTTTTCAATATTTCTTTTATGAATTACTGCATCTCCATATTGTGTTCTTATTGAAAATTCTTCTTTGGTTTCTTTAAGAATATGGCCTACAAATTTTTCACCTTTTTTATTCGTGATTTCTGCGGTCTCGGCTAAAAATTCATCTTTAGGAATTTTAAATTCTCCTGACTCGGTTTCTAAAGTAATGAGGTTGTCGTTCACTCCAGTGATTTCACCCTCACTTATGGATCCATCTTTAAAATGGAATCTTTTTTTCATCCCGACTTCTAAGACACTAGCTGCAATTAGATCTTTATTTTGAGCTGCACTTTGTTGAAAATTCTGGACAATTTTACCCTGTGGCTTAATATAAGCTAAGATTGAATTTTTTGATAAACTGCCATCTTGAAACCCATTAATTATGTCTGCACCCTCTGACTGAGTCAATTGATATAATGGTTTTTTATAACGTTTTTTTAAATAACTATCTAGGTCGTTTTCTGATAATCCAGTGTCGCTTGATAAATTATTTATTGCTTTTTGCTGACCAAAGAGGATGGTCTCTTGTTGTGCATCAAGCGCTAAATTAGAACACAAAATAATTAATAAAATACTAAGCTTAGTATTCTTCATTTTTAAATTCCTTACACATTTTATAAATATTATAAAAACATATTAAATTAAAAATGATTAAAAAGCAATATAAATTCATTAAAAATGAATAAAATTAATTTTAAATTAAATTGATTCATTAAATATTTATAAATAACTTCATCTATGAACAAAGCGCAAAAATTAATTAATCGCATTATGATGGAAAATGGACTGAGACATAAATATCAAGTTGCTGAATTTTTTGGTGTTACTCCACAAGCTATCAGCACATGGCTAACAAAAGGCGAGGTTCCTTCAAAACATCAACTTAAAGTAAGAAGTGAGATTGAGCATGCAGATCTGCCCAATCAACAAGAACCATCGACAGAAGATAGAAAGACTGTGATTGACTATCTAATAAATGAAAATGTTAGATTAAAAAATCAAATCGCTAGTCTAAAAGTAGATCTAAAAAGTGCAAGATCTAGAGAAGGTGATGATTTGATCTCTAGGCTCAATTCAAAATCCTTGGGTTTAAGAGGAAGGGTCTCCGATGGAATGATAACAGACATTGAAGGTGATTGGAGTGGATTACTTGGATATAATGAATCAGACCTTATAAATCACACTTACGATGAAGGCTTCATTCATAAAGAAGATGCATTTAAGATTCAACAAAATCAGGCTAATCTTTTGCGATCAACCGGATTGAAAGAATCAAGATTTAGTACAATAAGAAGATGGAAACATAAAAAAACAGGCCATTATATAATGCTTTGCATGGTATGGTATGTTGATATTGAAAATGATGAGATTGAAATTATTGCAAAACCGATTGACCATCAAATTCAAGACAGCCTATTTTCAAACTAAGATTATGTGTTATTTACTTAAAAGATTGAGGATTTTTACTTCGGCATGGGTCATATTGTTAATGAATTTTTCTTTGTCCCAAGATGAGAAAGTAAGGACTCCGCTATGGATAGAAAAAGGTGACATAATTATTTCAATTAAGCCAAATGCAACTATGTCAATCAAAGGACCTGCCACTGACAATGAAAAATTTATAAAATATATTGATGTAGATCATGGCAAGAGAGAGATCTACTACAAAGTTATGGGTAAATCTGATATTTTTTCACATAAGTTTGATAATATTGAGTATTTAAGACCCCTTAAAAAGGGGGTGCCTTATGCTGCTAAGGTTGTTGCGCTTTCAGGTGCTTTAGGAGCGGGTTTAGGCTACCATAGTGTTACAAACGACGGTTCTAGTGAAAGTGAATCTGAAAAAATTTTTCAATCATCCTTTACTAGCGCCATAATAGGTGGTCTTATTGGTAGCTATCTTCTTTCAGAAAAAAGATCCTATATAAGCTCCTTTTTATACATTGAAGATACTGGCGTAGCTGTAAGAAAATTTCCCGAACTCATGCGAATCGAAAAGAATGAGTGGAAAATAATTGAATAGGAACAAATCAAAGGGTGCTTCAGTTTAAATATTGAAAGGATAATCACTATGATAAAATACATTCCTATACTTATTACCTTTTTTGCTTTGACTGGGTGCAGTAATTCACCAAACGAAACTACTTCGAAACTAACTCTTGGACTTGCTCAATCAACAGTAGCAAAGGGTGCTAATCAAACTGAGATTGTTAAAGTTTTAGGTGCTCCCAATATCATATCCAGGGATAAACAAGGAAACGAAACTTGGACCTACGATCGAATTTCAAGGGACACCCAATCCAACAGTAGGTCGGGCGCAGGTTTTGGAGCGTTATTTGGTTGGATTTTTGCTGGAGGAAGCAGTTCGGCTTCTTCAAGCATATCAAGTAAATCACTAACCGTAATAATCACATTTGATGATAACAAAAATGTAATTGACTATGCTTATCAAAGTTTGGAATTCTAGATGCTTAGAAGCTTGATTCGTCCTAAGAGTGTCTGTGGAAAATCATCATTTTATCTTTTAGTCGCATATTTAATTATAGGTCTTTCAGGTTGCAGTACACCGCCAAGAACCGAAAAACCTCCTACGTCAATTGCAAGAGCTATGGAGACAAGATCATTTTCTGGTGATTTAAAAACCATACTAAAAGCTTCTATAAACTCTTTACAAGACATGGATTATACAATCGAAGTTCTGAACTCTGACGTAGGTTTAATTACTGCAAGCAGAACAACGGAAAATAAGAAAGCACGATTAGCTAGCGAAGGGCCCCAAGAAGGAATGACTGATTCTGAAAAAGCATGTTTAGCGATCGGTGCTGTTGCAATTATTGCTGTAATTGCTACTATAATTTTTGAAGGAGATGAAGATGATAATAATGGTCGTGGACGCCGCGGTGGAAATAGTATATATACTGGAGGCGGTAGCGATGATGGTCCTGATGGGCCAATGATCTATCGCTACAAAGTTACGATAAATCTCACAGAACTTGATAGCTCAGAAACAAATGTACGTGTAAGTGCTAGCGGAGAAGTAGAGCAGGATGGAAAAATACTTTCTACTGGAGGAGTTCATGAACCTGAATTTTTTCAGAAATTTTTTGCTGGTATGAATCAAGGGCAATTTTTAGATCAAAACCAACCCATTAAATCAAACTAGATCAGCTAATTAGCTTACAACTCAGCTAACACATCCTTTGCATGGGTTTTTGTAGTGACCTTTGAAAAGACTTTTTCAACAACTTGGTCTTCATTGATGATATATGTGCATCTGTAAATACCTTCATATTCTCTTCCGTACATTTTTTTAATCCCCCATGCACCGTATGATTTTAAAACATCTTTATTTTCATCAGATAAAATAGGGTAGTCAAAACTCTGCTTGTCGCAAAAGTTTTTTTGTTTTTGAACGGAATCAGCGCTCATACCAACTATAGCAACATTTTTTTTGTTAAAATTTTGGAATTCATCACGGAACCCTTGACCTTCAACAGTTCATCCAGACGTACTAGCTTTAGGGAAAAACCACAAGACCACTTTTTTACCTGAAAAATCGTCAAGTGATACATTCTCCCCATTTTGATTAGGCAGAGAAAAATTAGGTGCCTTATCTCCTTCTTTTAACATACTTACTCCATTTATTTAAAATTTATATTTGACCAACGCATTCTTTCATCGTTGCTAAGTATCATGTCATTTATAACTTCAAGGCCTTTTTTCTGGCCATTCCAAACCAAAGTGTTTCTTGCGTCAGCATAATGAACCCATTTAAAATCAACATGTTCATCGGACAAAATTACATCTTTTGAGCTTACTTCAATACCAAAAACTGGAACAAGATTAACTCTATCCCCTTTTGTTTCATAAAATCTACTAACATGATCAGCGATAAAAATATTTGATGGATCAAGACCGGTTTCTTCTTTGAGTTCTCTTATAGCGGTTTGCCAGGCTTTTTCATCCTTTTCGATCTTTCCTGCAACACCCTGCCATAAATGCTCATATATTTTGTTCTTATTTCGCTTTAAAATTAAATATTCTGGAACATTGTCAACTAAATTAAAAACATAACAATCGACAACTCTTACTTTTATTTTTGACAATTAATATCCTTTCAATTAACATTTACTACTTTAACAAAACAAATTTTTGTGCGCTATATTTTGACCCTGTTTTAAAACGTATAAAATATACTCCAGAGGGTGCACGTTTATAATGAGAAGTTTTACCATCCCAAGAAAATTTTTCACTATCTAATTTAGGCATAAGACTTATGACGAGTATTCCAGCTGAATTAATAATTTCAATTTTTTCTATATTTTGATCTTTTATTTCTTCGTTGAGTTTAAAGTTAACTATTGATTTTGAAGGATTTGGATATATCAAAATCTCAGACGATTTTAAATCGACCTTCATGGAGTCTGATACAGAAAAACTACCTCTTTCTAGAGGTAAAATTTTAAATTCATTGTAACTGTAGTGAACTATTCCGATAATATGATTTAAAACAGTTCCTATTTTTAAATCTGGCCAATCGCCATTGTAAAGATATTGATCGATAATGATCTTATTATCCAAAGAATCAGATACAAAAAATTGGTTTTTATCATTTAGACCGCTAGAAACGTAAATGTCTTCAATGGATACTAACATCCCTTCGTATTTCTCTCCATCATAGTTGCATCCACCAGACAATACTTTTGCATCAATAGATACTGGCTCTACGGTATTATTTGATGATAAAACTGTTGTGCTCGAAATATTTGCAAGCTCTGTAAGTCCATAATATTCTTTTATATCTGCTTTTAAAAGAACATTGCTCCCAACTATTGGTGGTATATATCCACTACTTACATAGACAAAAACACCTGCCCATTCTGATTTTGAAGGATCTTGTATAAAAAAGTTTGGATACTCATCATCTGCTCTTACTGCAGTGACTGTTCCTTCGACCTCAAGCTTTTGGCCGGTGAATTTTGATGGATAGCAGTCATCACCAAGACCTTTTTCGGAAGATAGCTGAATTATGTATGGGGTAAATCCACTAGTTATTGGAATTCTTATATTGACTTGGTCAGATCCAAACTCTCCCTGATTATCAACAACTGTAAGCTGAAAAGAGAGAGTGGTTGTTATGTTAACATCTGGGGCAGTGAAGCTAGCGCTGACGCTTTTAGAATTATCTATTTGAACAATTGGGCCTGACAACTGTTTCCACTCATAAGAGAAAATTGATCCATTAGGATCATAGCTTTTTGAGCCATTCAGTGTTATTCTTTGTCCAATTTCAACATCTCTGTCCTCTCCTGCATGAGCGACTGGACTTGTAGAAGCTTTTGCGGTATATTGTATTTTAGCTACTACCGGATAATGATCTGACGCATAATAAATTGACTGTATTACTTCACTAGGTGCAGACAAATTAGACCCCTCAATCACTGAACGATTAAAGTGATTTCCATCGTTTCCAACAACCGTGTAGGAGTTTTCAAGAAATTTTAAGTTGGGATCCGTTTTTGTAAAGTGATCAGAAAATAATATAAAATCAAATCTATCATCCAAGCCGCCTGTTGAACCCCCGTCCCCTATTTGATCAGTACGGGTCGACTGAGTAAACTTTAAAACATTTGAATTGTCATCTCGAACCCAATCTCCAATTGGATCTTCTAAATCAACAGACATACTGTCAACTAATAATTTATAAGCCTGTTCATTTGGGCTATAAAGATTTAAATCGCCTGCTAAAATATATCTAAAATCCTGATTTTGTTGACTTATGTAAAATTGCAACTGCTTAACTTCTTCCCATCTACGATTCTCATTAGTTGAGCCTGTGCTTGCTTTTAAATGGGCTGAGAAAACTGTAAACTCTGATACGGTAACGGCAGAATTTTTTATAGCAAAACGAAAACCGCTGATATCTCTTAATGAAGTTGGAATTGATTTGTTTGAAATAAGGTCTAGCTTAGAATTTCTATAAATGATTCCATTTTCCATGTCTCTAGAATTAGTTAATGGTCCGGAGGAGTACTCTTGTAAGCTCTTGTTAAATACTTCGTTCAACAAAAGCTCTAAGCTTCCCTCGTCTTCCAGTTCCTGAAAAGCGACAATATCTGGATTCACATAGTTAATTACTTTTTCAAAATGCTGAACTCGTGCTCTGTCGTTTTCAGTAAAACGCAAAGCGTTATACGACATAATTATCAGAGTATCTTGACCAAAAGAAATACCGAGAAAAAAAATATAAAAAAAGAATCTAAAGAGTTTTTTAACTGTCAATCTACGACCTGAGAAAGGAATTTAAAGTCAAAGCCTTGCTCAACTAAAAAAGGTATCTTTTTTTCAAGCACTTTTAATGTATTGCCTTTAACATGTCCAATCCCTACCGCCATACCTTTTTTTTCAGCAATACGAACAAGCCTATCAAATTGCATTGATATTTTTTCAATATTTAAATCGTTATCTAAAAAAACATGTCTTCTTGCCGTAGGGACACCAGCTGACCGCATTGTATTCTCGCCAACTGTCTTTGGTGAAGTTCTGCTATCAAGAAAAAATTTATTTTTACTTTTTAAAACTGATGCAACTACTGCCATTACTTTTCCATCTGTTGTAGCTCTAGACCCCTGGTGGTTGTTAATACCAAGAGCTTCTGGAATTTCTTTTAATGCTTCGTTTAAGCGCCATTCAATTTCTTCACTTGTCATGCCTACTTTTAATTTGAATTCGTCTTCTCCCGAGGAAGCTGCTGAAGATTGCATTGGCATGTGAATAATAACTTCCTTACCAGCGCTTACAGCTTTTTTAGCAAAAGGAGAACTTTGTTTATGACCAGGGAGTACGGCGCAAGTGATTGGAACAGGCAAGCTTAGAAAGCCATCTGAAACTGTATCATTTCTGTAGCCGAAATCGTCGATCACAAGAACTATGGTATTAGTTTTTTCGATGTCAACGATTAAAAGGGTATCTTGAACGCTAGCTTCTTCAACTTCCTCTACGTATTGATTAGGAGTGCGAATTGTCAAATCTAGTTTTCTTAGTGCGGAATAATTACTAACAACCAGTATAGCTATTGCGATAGATAATACCCATATAATTTGTTTATATCTCGTTATATTGTTTGTCATGGCAATCTAAAAGATATATCAATGATTTGAGGAAATCCAATATTTTGATCTCCATACTGAAAACCATAGGAAAAAGAATAAGCCCCAAGATTGATTCCAATACCAGATGAAAGGATTTTTGAATTTTGATTTATCATTGCAGTAGCTCCGAAAAATATATTTTCA
>MDSX01062732.1_pt1 | contig 57746 bp, 39 predicted proteins | sample 811141 | NCBI WGS metagenome assembly MDSX01 (sample SAMN05326642, study PRJNA326480) | marine metagenome | isolation source: seawater | place: Atlantic Ocean: South East | collected 2010 | reverse complement strand
GTTGAAGATGACATACGCATCCACAGAATAAACAGTAATTCCGAGTTCAAGTTGCAAACTCGAAAGCAGTGAAGCCAATTTTGTATTGTAAGAGGCCACTTCTGAAGCAATATTTTGCTGCTGTGTTTGACTTCGGCTCAAGATTTCAGGTGTTTTTTCCAGTGGCGGGAGGTTTGGGATGATGAACGTTGAACCTCCAGCCCCCTGTAGTTGGCGTATGTGGCTTTCCATGTTGGTCACAATCGTATCTGCATTCGCCGTACCATAGAGGAAATCGTTACCGCCGGCCCACAATGAAATGACATCGTTTGAACCGAAGTTCGACTGGACATTGGCGAGATAACTTGTGATTTGCGACCCAACGTTTGGTAACAACAAGTACGAGAATCCTGCACCTGTTTGAGCTCCTCCGAACGCTCTGTTATCGCCTGCCAACGTTCCGGAACCATGAGTTGTCGTGACACCGTATGCTTGAGACATATATTCAATCCACACCATTCCATTCGAGAAACGTCCTTGCCAGTACGGAGGCACATCAGGGACGCTCAAGACCGAATCCTTCGCATTACCCATATCGCTCAATGAATCACCGAACACTAGGAGATTGTTGATCTGTCCAATCTTTCTGTTCTGAAAGACAGTGAAGGGTTGTTCATCTTCAACAAGCAAAACACCCGAGGAATCGTACAGTTTTGCTTGGAATGTGTAGAAGTGATTCCCATTGTAAAAATGCTTCAAAAGAATGAGCTTTGAAGTGATTGTTCCCGTCGCTTTGAACACCGTCACTCCCGAATCAAGAAGGACGTCATTGACGTCTTTCAACGCCCATTCAAGTGTGTAATTGACGTTGTATTGAGCATTTTTCAATTGAACATCCATCGGAACCGTTTCATTCGAAAGCCAATCGTATCGCGGCACATCCACATCGAATTCCATCGCCCTTGCCTTCGCATGAGCAGGAATAGTCGCAAGAGTGCTTGATACCACTAAAAGCACCAAGACAATTTGGACCCTCATGAGCGTCAACCAACAGATGTTGTCTTGATTCCACACATAAAATAACATCGACGTGTACAACAAGCGATGGCTAGTTCGGAAGATTTATTCAACGCATGACTCAACCGCAATCCATGACCGATGACGAATGGACTGTCGACGAAGCGATTGAGAACCTCAAAACTGCAATGAAAGAGAGCGGTCAGTCCTCAAGTGATTTGTTCTCCAGTATTGATGCCAATGGTGACGGTGAAATCAACGGTCCCGAACTGTACAAGGGCCTGTTGGAGCATCTCGGAGACCGTCTTTCACCCGGACAGGTCTCAATGATCATCAACGCACTGGATACCAATGAAGACAACCGAATTGATCTGAGCGAACTCTCCTCAGCACTCAGTGAAGAGGAGTAATCACTCCACGTCGGTCATTCGTTGTGTTGCTGTCTTCTTGTAAGTCAACTCCCAAGCGATGACTCAAGAAAACCATAGAAAGTACGCTCCCCATCCAATGAAAAAGAAGGGCACTACTACGTATCGAACGTATGGGAATCGCTTTGTGACCTTTTCGACTTTGTTTCCGATCCCCTCCAGGGTTTCTTCATTGACAGCCACGAGGGCGAGTTCAGTGAATGCTTCGCCTGCCATATGTTCAATTCCTGATATCGGCTATTTATCGATTGAGCCGAACGGAGGGCAAAGTCAATCGCAACAAGACTTTGCGAGTGCATCCTGTGCACAGAAGCATGTCTTTGCTGGGATGATGTCAGCTCGTGAACTGCGCTCGTTGAAGAGTGCAGTCACTTCTGCAAGTTCTTCTGGAGCATCGCCACGGGCTTCGAGACAGAGTTTCAGACCGAGGAGACCCCACATGTTGTCCTTCCAGAGTTTGATGTCTGCACGATAGACTTCTTCCGCCTCTTCGATGTGACCTTGCTCAAAGAGCAGAGCACCGAGAATATGGCGTACGGGTTGCATCTGCCCCCATGGTTCGTTGTAAGCAAGGTTGAGCGAGAGATCAACACCTCGTCGCAACTCATCAAAGGCTGCTGTGAAATCATAATCATCACCGTTCTTCTTTGCAAGGAATTGGCGACGGTATTCAATCTCCGCTTCCAAGATCGCCGCATTCACATTGAGGATTGAAGGTCCTTCTGCTGGGTCTTGGTACATCAAATTGTTATGCATCAATCGCCCAGCCAATGCTGGATTTGTTAGTGCTTCCTTGAACAGTACTTGCTCTGCTTCTGCCTCAGGAACCATTCCCTTGGATGCATAGGCCACGCCACGTGCATAATGCTGTGTTGCGATGGTTGCTGGGAATGCATCTTTTTCGGTATGCATTGGTTCAGCGAGTATTTCATCCCACTTACCAAATCGAATCATGACGTGCCAAGGCATCGTAACATAGGATTCAAGGAAAATTGCACCCATTGGGATTACGCCCGCAAGCATAAATCGGACACCGTGGTTTTCATCACCTGCTGGCAAGGTAGCTGCGGCTTTTCTTGCATACTTCATTGCAGTCTCATATTGCCCTTCGAACATAGCACACCAGACCACAAAGTGATGGTTGTGCATGCGGTAGAATTTGTAGAATTGGGATTCGTTACCAGTGAGTTCGACGTAATGATCGTCAGCCTCAACTGCAGCAATGTTGCAGTCCATTGCTTCTTTCCATTGGCCAACCCATGCATCAATGTGAGATGGCATGTGAACCAAGTGTCCACATCCAGGCATTAGTGTTCGAAGAACATCAGCTGCCGGAAGGGCTCGCTCTGGGAACGGTGAAAGTTCCAAAGCGTGGCAGTACAAGTGGCAAAGCGCAGGATGGACCTTGGCTTCGTCACTGCTTTCAAAGGCATCTTCCATGATCTTGATCAGCATCAATGTGCTGTCATCAACTGGAGTTATTTCACCAGTGGAAGCATCTTTGTTCCAAAGGGTCCATGGATTCAGATTCATCAGTGCTTCAACATATATTGCGGTAACATCGAGGTTTCCGCTGTATTTTTCATACAATGGAGCCATTGCATCAGCAAATGCTTGATTGAGCTCTGGTGAGTTGCCCATGTTTAGGGCCGCAGGATTTGCATTATCTCGCGCCTCCTTGGTGTGCCTCGTTGAAAGAGCCATAATCAGATCTTGCTCCAACTCACTGCATCCGTCTTTAACCGAAATAGCCTGTTGAATCGCATCATAACCCGGACCGAGACCTGCCGACCAATTGTAGCTTGAAGAAAGACAGTATGCAATTCCCCACCATGCCATCCCACAATTCGGGTCAAGTTCGGTACACTGCATAAAACAAGCAATGGCTTGTTCGTGGTTGTAATTAAGCATGTGGCCAAAGGCTTCGACGAACATCTTTCGTGCTTCATCATTGGCGCAGGTTATTGTTTCAGCAAAGGCATAGTTGGATGAATTTCCAAAATCATAATCGGTAGGTGCGTACGACATAAAAAGTCCTCTAAGTTTTGTTACTTAACTGCAATTGAGTCAGCACATGAAGAACAAAGACGATTTGAAAAATTAAGCCGAATTTGGGGGGAAATGGAGTGAAAGAAATCTGCCTCCATTTGTTACTCATTTTCATCAAAAAGAGGCACACGTCGAAGATGCGACTGCAACATTTTCGTGTTCGCAAAAACATAATGTCATATACGGTTGGATATCCTATGTGTATTATGCTGAAACATAAAATGGACGACCATGCTTCAATCACGTTCCTTAACGGAATAGGATTTATCTTTGGCTTGGTGGGCGTTGTTGCAATCTTTATTCAACAATCGCTTACGATGTTTTTGCCTTTGTTGTTGCCACTTGTAGTGTGCGTTGTATTTTGCGCATTGCTGGTGAACTCGCGACAAAATGCAGAGCAGAGCAAAGAAAACATAACACCGAGCCCGGTGCGAATTGACATGATCTAATGGTTCCTCTACCCAGCGAATCAACTCGCTCTGAGATCAACCTCAAATGTTGATATGACCCACGTCACGGTCACTTGTTCGCCACTATCCAGTGCAGTCACACCACCTGCCGTAATGACCTGAAGTTCGATTTCTGCACTCCATGTACCTGTACCAGTTTTTCCTGGTTCAAACAATTGCCACACTTCAGATTGCGTCTTATCCGATTGATTTGACTCAACCGAAGAGGCATTCATGAACGTCCACGTTAGGACGACATCATCCTCCGTGTTCTCAAGACATGAACCTGATTCTTCTTTATCAGCAGGGCCACCTTCAACGGCACTGAGATCAGTACGAGCATTGATTTCATCCGAGAAACCTTCGCCCGGTTCGTCTTCGTCAGAGCATTGAATAATTATTGAAACGGATTGGAGATATTCCTGTTCTGAAAGGGCTAAGTCAATTGTCGTCTCAATCATCTGATTGGCACTCAATTCCTCACTCACAGTTTCTGTTTGTTCCATCATCGAAATCTCAATCATCCAATCTTTGCTGGTCTCATCTTGGTCAATCAGTCGTTCGGGATCAATGGTTCGAAGGACAGCTGCATCAAATACAAAGATTAGAACAAAGATGACAACAAAGACAATCGTGCGGCGTTCTTTTTGATAGAGCGATTCCCCTTCATCGGGTGTCTTGACTCTGAACAACTCGTTCATCATAGGATCATCCCCGAGTAGATAAACGCCATGAAACAACCAATGACCATCGTAATGAGGCCAATCGCAATAAATCGAGATACATCATCCTGTTCAACAAAATTATCAATCAAGTACAATTGAGAATCTTCAGATTCTTTCGCAACGTTCTCGAATACTCGATCTTCCCAACCGATCAGGAATGCAAGGACTACACCAATAATGGCTGCAGATAACAACTGTGGTATTGGCAAGAATGCTTGGAAAATCTCGAACACCATGGCAACCCATACACTGATGAGGACCAAGGCAACAAGTCTTGCGACCTTCCGAACTTTTGGATTACCCATATCGATGAGGTTGAATTTGAGCAACAGATAGACAATGATCAACGGACGTACAAGACCATATGTGCCTCGTATGGCAAAGAAGTCCCACAGCGTTGAGAGCGAGTAGTCCTCAACTAAACCAGCCACCAGTGCGTTGATAATACCAATAAAGAAAACAACAAGAGCAACAAAACGCAATGGTACACTTACCATCTCTTTTGCAACCGTTAACTCTTTGAAAACGATGTAGAGCAAGAACATACTCGACACGATGAAACGCATGTGGTTCCAAACCACTTCCCATGAAACAGTGTCAGCGACCGCAGTCGAAGTCAGCCCACCTGCGGAAGCAGTAGATACGAGCGTTTCTCCACCAAAGATAAACAGTGATGGCCACGAAAACATACCTTGCGAAACCAAGATACCTATACCAAGCATGCCGGCAGCAACTGCATGATTGCGTTCCAACTGTTCAGGACTATCACGGTAGAGAAGATACCAACGTACAGGAATCATAAATGAGAGAATCATAAAGAGGTTCGATAAAAATACGACAAGGCTGAATGGGAGAAGTTCAAACGTAGAAATGGTGATCAAAACCAGGTACATCACAGCCACGACAACTCCTGCCCAAACCATATGATGTCGTTCTGTGAAAATTGGCGAGGGAAAAAGGATGAAAATCAACGGGAAAATCAAAGCAGTGTAATAGTTGATGAAGATTGAGGTGGCTGAAAGAAATCCGACTGACCGTTCTGAAAGAGATGAACCCTGTAATTGGACGAAACTCTCACAAGCGAAATGAATCCCATTCGCCAAGAAAAGTAGAGAAATAATTGCTAGGAAAAGTCGATTTTGTACGAAGTTTTCTCTGTGTTTGATAACAAACCAAAGCAACGTCAGCGCAATCAAGATGTTCAAGCCCATCGATAGAATCACGAGATCAAGTGTATTCGTTGCTTCTTCCATTCCTTCCTCAGCACGAACTACTGGAATCAAAACCAATGCAGAAAAGAAAATTGCAGCCCGAAGTCCTCTCAACCACAGGTTTTGCATGATTCAGATTACAGCATGAAGGCTTAAAAGAACTCCTCCTACGCATTTCCAAATTTTCATGCTTGAGGCCCATTGCTCGTAATCGACGTATTGGTGGTGGACGCTGGGGGATTTGAACCCCCGGCCTTCTGGTTGCAAACCAGACGCTCTTCCAACTGAGCTAAGCGCCCCTTACAGCCGTCCGTGTGGACGCTTCCTTTTGAGTGTTTCATTCTGATTGCTCAGAGGCAATCGATGGTGGCATCACGATCAGGACCAACACCAACACTTGAGCAAGGAATTCCAAGAATTGATTCGAGTTGACGCACGTAATCCTGAGCACCTTGTGGTAATGTTGAGAGTCCCAACCCATTTTCATTGGCATGTTTAGCTACAATGAGCCATTCGTCAAGGGATTTCGATTCAAATCCTGGTACGGTCATGTAGATTGGTTTGCATCGTGCAAGGGCAGATGCGCTGCTCGGCATTTCTGTAATCTCAGCACCGTCAAGTTCGTAGGCCACGCAAATCTTGAGTTCATCCAATCCACCAAGGACATCGAGTTTTGTCAAAGCCAGAGAAGTGAAACCGTTGATACGGTGCGCATGACGCATGACAACTGCATCGAACCATCCACAACGTCGTTTCCTACCCGTTGTCGTTCCGAATTCGTGTCCAACCGTTCCAAGATGTTCCCCCACACTGTCCTCCAATTCCGTTGGCATTGCACCGTTTCCAACTCGAGTGATGTACGCCTTGGTAATCCCGATGACATCGTCGACATGCCCGGGATGAATGCCTGCGCCATGCGTTGCGTTGCCACGAGAAGTTACAGAAGAGGTGACGAATGGAAACGTTCCCTGATCGATATCAAGGAGGCAACCTTGTGCACCCTCAAGAATAACACGCTGATTGAGTTTGAGTGCATTGTCGAGCATCAATCCGGTGTTCGCAATGCTTGTTGAATAGGTTGAATGAATCCAGTTTACTTCGCGTGCAAGATCGCTAGCATCAATTCGAACTTCTGAACCAGCAGCCTCAAGTGATTTGTTCATACGGTCAGCAGTTCTCGAAGCCCACGAAGCATCATTGATGACCTCATTTACATCACCAAATCGCAACCCGATTCTGTTGATTTTATCCGAATACGTCGGGCCAATACCCCGTCCCGTGGTTCCAATCGTTTTGTCCAAACTATCCATTGCACGGTGGTATGGAAGAATAATGTGTGCACGTTCCGAAACAAACAATCGCTGACCTTTCGGGTCATCTCCTCCAGTCTCAATCCAATTTTCGATTTCAGTGTTGAGAACCCACGGGTCAACGACCATCCCATCGCCGAGAACGAGGGAGCATTCCTGTCGTGTTATCCCAGAGGGCAAAAGATGGAATTTCAAAACACGGTCTCCTATGACGACGGTGTGTCCTGCGTTGTTGCCGCCTTGGAAACGAGCAACCCACGTCGCTTGTTCAGCGAGTCGATCGACAAGTTTTCCCTTCCCTTCATCGCCCCATTGCGCTCCTAAAATGACAGTTGCTGGCATATTGTTCACGGTGAACGAAATCACGAATGTCTTTGAACTATACCATGTGAATACATCAATTCATTTGGGACAGAATGGGTCAATCGAACACAAGTTGATATACTGTCGTTCAATCTTCTCGCCATAGTGAACGAAATAGGTGTTTTCACGGACAATCGTAACCATGCGAAGATAAAATCCTGATGCACATTAAGCAAACATTTATATATTGTAGAGAACAATTACTATACCCGGAGTTGAGGAGATGAGTTCAAGTTTTGATAAGGGAAGCGGACGAAACAAAGAGGAAATGAACGTAACAAGCGAACGCCGAGTTCTTGAGGGTCACACTCGACCCTGCGAAGAATGTGCGGCAGTCGACTGGAGTCTTGACACAACTCGAGGAGAAGTTACTTGCAACAGCTGTGGACTTGTCGTCGAAGAAAACGTGCCCGACCCAGGAGCGGAATGGACGCAACGAGACCGCGGAGAAGACCGCTCTCGTGTTGGTGCACCAATGACATACACACTTGCAGATCGTGGCCTCAACACAACCATTGACGTGCGTGACCTCAACACAGGAGCTGCGAGTCGACATGGCATTTCGAATCAAAGCCGTCGCGAGTGGCGTCGACGACGAATCATCGATGAACGCTCGAAGACTCGTAAGTCTCGAGAGCGAAATCTCGTCAAAGCAAATCAGTTCATTCGTGATCGTTCCCGACTTCCAGTTGCGTTGCAGGAGGAAGTTGCTCGATTGTATCGACGCCTTTCAGATAAAGGATACGTGACAGGACGATCCATTGCTGGAGTCGCAGCAGCGTGTACCTACCTTGTAGCCCGTGAAGAAAACGTTCCACGCCAAATTCCGGACATTGCTGAACAATTCACAATTGAGGAAAAGGAACTGTCTCGCTTGATTCGTCAGGTGTCGCGAATGCTCAACATGCATTCCATCAGCTCTCCGGACCAATACATCGACCCATTCATGTCCAAACTCGAACTTGCACCTTCCATGCGAAGTCAGGTTCAGCACCTCTGGGCCGTAATCAAGCCACACGAGGATGTTTGGCAAGGCAAAAAACCGATGGGCGTTGCTGCTGCCTTGATCTACAAGGCGTGCAATGAATCCGGTTCTCCACGAACACAATCCGAGATTTGCTCCATCGCAAATGTCTCTGAAGTAACTCTCCGTGGACTGTTACGATTGATTGAGGGATTGCTCGCCAAACTCGGTGAAGCCACTCGACAGTAAGACCCTAAGTTTCTTGAAGCACCATTCTGTGGCTGCTTTATGGGATTCAAGGCCAAAGCACGGAAAAACAAATCAAAAAACGAAACTGATGGTGCCGAAAAGAAGAAGTCCAGTGCTGGAGAACTCCCCTGTGCACTAAAGTCGTGCGATAAATTCGCTGACAAGAAACTCGGTGGCCGATCCCTTTCTTTTGATGACTCAACCGAAATGTGGGGCTCAGGCAGTTTCGTCTCAGCCAAGGGCCGGGTTCGGGTTTGCAAATCATGCTACCGTGCGTGGAAGAAAGAGAACAAAAACGATGATATGTATTGATTCACTTTCACTTTTCGTTTCGACTCAAGAAAAACGAGGTATACCGTCTGCTCTCAGCAACAAGGTATGCGTAACAACCGAACCACTGTCCGAAGTCTTGTGACAAACCAAGGTACGTATCTCGCCATGAGTGACGGGATGATTGTTTGGGAAACACCTTCTGATCGTAAAACCCTACAACTGAGAACGATGGCAACTGCACTTCTTGGTGTGAAAGAAGACAACATTTCTGTCTCAAAGCTCTTTGTTGGCGACAAACACGGTCAACTTCATGTCATTCATTTTCCCGGTTTTGTCTTGTCCCATAGCGTCGAAGTGAGCGATGTGGCGTTGCGAGCCATGTGTATGACCGAGAAGGGCATGCTGATTCTTGCCGATGCCAAAGGTCGAATGTACAGCGTAACTGAACAAGGCAAGGCGACACTGATGTTCGAAACACACCGATCAATTTCTTCCATTCGTATCGATGGCGATTCCATACAAGTCCAATCTGGTTGGGAACAATGTGCATACAATTGGGATGGACGAATGTTCAACTTAAACGATGCATCCAATTCATTCGGTGAGAATCTGATGCTACGTCGGATGAAAGAAAGAAAGGCCCTTGAAGCTCAACGGCGAAAGGCTGAGGGTCAACTACGACTGTTGCCTTCTGCTTGATTTGTTTCTTGCTCTTGCCGTGGCCAAGAAGGCACGGGCTCATGCCAGAGTGAGGTATGAGCGGGCTTGGGCCAGGATTTTGGCAAAACACCTTTGGCTTCAATGATTTGATCGACCATCGTCATGTGACGTTGAATGGTATCAGTGATGTGCTCTCGACCTTGAAGACTCGGTCCATGCATTGGGATCAATTTTTCCGCACCCAATTTCAAGAGATTGTGAAGACTCTCTCGAGCAACGACAAGATTACCCGTAGGCACATCCCATCGCATTGGACGGTCTGCTCGTGGTAAGAGAGCACCTGCGATTACCGTCTTTGCAGAGGGGATGTGGATCAAGAGATTGCAACTACTCGGACCAGGTGCTTCAATAAATTCAATCAATTCATCGTCAAGGTGCATAGGGCTGTCCACATCCAACTCCAAGGCATTTACAACTGGCATATCGGAATCAAAACGGTTGGCCCATGTTGTAAAGAAGTCACCCGTTCCGAGAGACGAGAGGGCAGAAGTGTGGGCAGAAATCGGGATGTTTCCAAAGTGATTCGAGATGAACGAACAGCCTCCACTGAACGGATAGCGTCGAGAGCTGAGGACAATCTCTCGCAATTTCACGTCCGCTCCCAATTGACCAACAATACGTTCTTGCTGCAACAATTGATACCAAGCAGTGCCTGAATCAATGAGTACTGCTTCCTCAGTACCAATCAACAAGACTGCATTTGCATCGTGGTGAATCCCCGGGAGGCGAACGATGCGCATGAGGTACGCTATCCTCTCAAGTGTTTGAACCATGCCATCGAGTTGTCTCAAGTCTGGCGGTTGCGGTTAAATACAGGGAGTGGGTCGCAAGGCCATGGCACGATTCCCAGAAGCTGAGGAACGAATGCTTCGTGTAAAAATTTGCATGAAGTGCAACGCTCGGAACGCTTGGAGAGCTGCCCGTTGCCGCAAGTGCTCTTACAAAGGACTCCGCCCTAAGAACGTTGAGCGTAAGGGCAACTGATCTTCACGGTAGAATCAATGGCAATATTGCCGCCATTGGATCTCCAACCATCCACAACGGAACGATGGCTGGGAATAAGAACAACAAGAGTGGAAGTTTCAGGCTGACCCAAATTCGATCGGCTCCAAACGCTTCCAATCGGGTAATGTGTCTGTCCATTTCCTCTTGAGAGGGGGTCTGTCGTGGTGCACGTTTCTTGTGATTCAGTACCGTTTCACCATTTGGCATCTCCATCGTATCGGTTAAAATCCACACATGGCGCCCTTGGATTGTATTCAATGGAATGGACAATGCCATCCATGACATCGCAAGGTCTGAGATGCTTCTTACCGAACCTGATGCTACATTACGGAAGAAAAGAATGAATGGTATCAGAATGAACAGGAAACCGCCCCAAATCAACAAGCTTAACGATGGAGGTAGGTGAAGTATGATTTCATCCATGGACGCAGTAAATTGAACAGGTACAGCGTCCCATGATGGAAGAAGAAGCGTCACCCACATCAAGGCTTTCGCATCTGCTCCGCCGTGAATAAATCGGAATCTCCAGGCAAAATCAATCAGGAAAAGCGTGAACAATGCACCAATGTATGACCACCATAGTGTGGCTTCTTGGGATGCATCGCCTACCAGCACATCGATTGGTGAAGTGGATGCGAAACGAACCGCTGCTGCAACGAGGCCAATCGATGAAATCAGGTACCATACAAGTACAAACTGATCCAAACGATATCCTTTTTTTGCATCGTGTAATGTCGGTCGTCCGATGACAGAGCCACTCGCATAGGCAAGAAGTGCAGAGGCTGTCAACCAGACCGACCAGTGAGGTTGCTGGATGAGCAAGTCCAGTGACCAAATGAATACAACAGGCTTGGACCATACAATCCAGTGATCATTCGAGACTCGTCGCTCTTTGTGGTCAAACCATGCAGCCCATCCCATGCAAAGGAAAAGGACGCCCATTCGAGTCCAACCAAGGATGAGGTCCGAATTGACATCCATAAACGAGTCCATGTCGCCAATGACCTTAAAGACGGCCCACGCTAAGGGGATTACAGTGGGTATTCTGAGGAGTTGTGATGATGGACGTCGAAACAAGGCTGCAACAGGTTGCTACAGTTATCAATCAAATCGATGACCCAAAAGTTCCTCGAAACATCCGAAAACAGGCAAAAGAGACCTGCGAAAATTGGTTGTTGAACAAGGGCAAAAAGCTCGATGTTCGCATTGCGATGTCACAATCGAAGCTTGAGGAGTTGTACGAGGACCCAAACATTCCTCCTGAATTTGGAACGCTTATCCTCATGATCAATACTGAACTTGAGAAAATCCTCACAGATATCCTGTGATTATTCTTCTTCAAGATGCTCGTACATCGACTGCAACACAGTCCTGTTGGACTTCTTTAATCGACCAGACTCAATGTCAATGTTATTCAATTGTAAAGAATAGACATCATCATCTTGCAGTAATGCTGCTTCTTTGATGTAAGTGTACTGCTCTGGCGTCATTCGGTTTCGCTTGAGTGCGCGCTCAATGGCATGTTTTGCAGCAACCTTGGTCATTTGACGATCACTCAAGCCGAGAATTCTCTGAAGTTCTTCCAAAGAACGGCTTTCATGACTTGAAATTCGTCCATCTTTCATCGCCTCCCTCCAAGCCTCATCTATCGAAGGAGCCCGCTCTGCAAGCAAGATCGCAATTGGGCGAGTAGGTTCAATATTTTCCAACACAATCTTGAAAATTACAGTGAATGGTACAACAAGGACCATTCCAAGGATGCCCCAAACCCAATACGAATACGCTGTGGTCAACAAAAGCAAGACGGGAGAAATGTCCAACGCTCGTCCAGCCCATTTTGTCTCGATGATGCTGCCCCACAATTGCTGATTTGATACAAGAAGAATCAACAGGATAAACCAAGCAAAAGGAGAGAGTGTAACGAATCCAAGAATCAATGGAGGAACCGTAGCAATCAAGGAACCAATGTACGGGACATAGTTGAGAATGAAGGTCAATAAGGCCCACGTAAACCAAAGATCAATTCCAAAAATAAACAAAATGAATCCAGTAATTCCTGCCGTACCGAGACCTACGCCCGTCTTGACAATCACATATTTGTTGATGCTCTCTTGAATCTGGATTTGCATATCCTGCACTCGTCCAGAGACACCGCCCGGCCATGCGCGCTCAATGCGACCTGGCAAAAAGTTCGCTTCGAAAATGATGAAGATGAGGAAGAAAGAGACTGTAAGACCCATCCCAAACAGACTACCAACGCTCGAAACAACACCGCTCGCAAGATCTGCGATTCCTGAATCATCAGACAAAAGGCCCATCTCAGCTAAATCTTCTGTAAAGGTTCCATTGGTCGAATTCAGCGATTCTGTAATGGAGGAGCCAATCATTGGTGTACCTTTGAGTTGATTCCAGCGTTTGTCCAATTTTTGATTGTACTTCTTGATTTCATCTTCATCGTCTGCAAGATCACTGACTTGGTCAAAGGCGAGATAGCCTGCTGCAACGATGACTAAGAATGCGGAGAGTAGCATTGTAAGATACGACAAACCAATCGGAAAACCGTTCTTCGAAAGATAATCTGAACCTGGCTTGAGAACGAAATAGATACCTAAGGCAATAAAAAACGGTTGAAGGATGCTTTTCAGCTCAATCATCCAAACTGTTAGAAGAGTGAGAATGATTGTTGCGAAGGCGAGTGCTCCCAATCGCTTATGGAAGGTATCATTGTCAAACACAGACCCATGTCCGTCCATGCGATGCTCTCACAGACTTCACGTTTGAATTTATTGTGAGGAATGTTCTGGAGTCTTGAACTCAACCTTGAATGAGAGAAAGAACGCAAGCATCATCAGAATCCCGCAAATATGGAATGCGGTGTGGTAGTCAAACAATCCGTTTCCATCAACTGTAATGGTCCACACGTATCCTCCAGTTAGAGGACCAAGAATTCGGGCGAACGATGAGAGGGATTCTTGCGAACCCATGACGGCACCCAATTCATAGTCAGTCTGACGTGCAAGTGAAGTCAGGAGCGTACTTGAGGACGGTTGGAATAAACCATTACCAATCGCAATGAATCCAGTAATAACAATCATCCATACCCAAGCAAAATCCAAACTTGAATACGGAATCAACACAAGACCGATTCCAGATAAAACAGTGCCAAAGCGCAAAATGAACAACGAGCCATATCTTCGTGTTAACGGCCCGATAAGTCCGCCTTGAGTCACAATTCCAAGGATACCAATCAGAGCGAATACTCGACCATTTTCTGCCTCACTAAACCCTAATCCACCCTGCGCAGGATCCATTTGCGTAAACAGAATGAATACTGCATGCATCACAGTAAACCCAAACATGTACAGGAAGGTAACCCACATGAGAGAGCCGATGTTTTTCGTTGCGAGCATACGCTTGACATTGAAACCTGTACGCTTCATCGATTCACCCCAGGTTTGTGATGTACGTTTTGAACGTGATTCTGTTGCCAGTGATTCGGGAAGATATCTGAATGCTAACAGCAATGAGAAAATGGAAAGTACACTGGCAAGAATGCACGGCAGGAGGTAGGGGTGTTCATCAAAAATGGTGCCAACAAACAGGTTCCATCGTTCAGCTGGAGATGACAATTCGCCTCCGAGGAAAGGCCCGATGGTAAAACCAAGACCAAATGCAGCTCCGATTAAACCCATTCGAGTAGCGAGTTGTTGCGGATTGCTTACATCTCCAATGTACGCTCGTGCCACTGCAATGTTACCGTTGAAAACACCTGCTAGAAATCGAGCTGCAAGGGCCATAATCAACGTGTTTGCAAGACCAAACATAGTGAAGAACACAGTGTTTCCGACCAGCCCAATCATAAGCACAGGTCGACGGCCAATCCGGTCACTTAGACTGCCCCAAATGGGAGAGAAGATGAATTGCGCAGCGGAATACGACGTCATCAGCAAACCGACCCAAAGGCCAACAGCGGTGATGTTTTGATCGGTCGCCAAATCTTCAACAAGGTAGGTCAAAAAGGGGATAACAATTCCAAAACCAATCATGTCGATCATTGTGACAAGAAAGAGGACGAGCAACGCACCTTTGCCAGCATCGATACTGGAAGATGGATATTCCTTGTCTTCCATAGACAGATGGAGAACATCCACTCTTTGAAGTCATGCTTCTGAACACAGATCAAATCGACGTTGTTGGACCTGATAGATCTGGTGTCAAACGGTCGATGACCGAGCCTAATCGCTCAACCAAACTTTGCTTCTGTTCATGAGTGATGAGCGCATGTTCCATGACCTCATCCAATGTATCGACAGCAATGACCTCGACGTTCCCCTCGAATTGTTCGTCAAGCAGAACATCCTGCATGTTTGAACGAGGAATGATTACGGTCTTGACGCCAGCACGTGCAGCAGCCTCAATCTTGGCCGTTACACCACCGATTGGGAGCACTTCTCCTCGAACAGAGAGTGAACCAGTCATAGCAAGATCTTGCCGTATTGGGATGTTCTCAAGTGCTGAGATGATCGCAGTAGCGATGGTGATGGATGCAGAATCGCCATCAACACCGTGTGTATCAACAAACTGAATGTGGATGTCATAATCAGATACATCCTTGCCAGTCAGTTTCTTGATGACTGCACTGACGTTTGTCACGCTTTCCTTCGCGAGGTCACTCAATCCACCTGTTGCGTGAATCTTACCTCCACCACCTTGGGATGGAGTAACAAGAGCTTCAACAGGGAGCATGATTCCTGAGAAATCCGAGAGTCCTGAGTTTGCACCGAGGACTGCAAGACCGTTGACACGACCAACACGGTTGCCTGAATTAACGATGAGCGCGTAATCCAATCGACGTTCAATCATTCGGTCTGCGACTTGCTGCTCCAGTGGCTTTGCAATGGAACGTGCAGCAAGGACGTGCGCATCGGTCACGTACGGTGCTCCGTCTTCGGCAGCCAAGTCACCAGCAATTCGCACCAAGCCTCCGAGTTCACGGAGTCGAAGAGAGAGTTTTCCACGACGTCCTGCTCTGCGCTGTGCTTCTCGGAGAATGAGAGAGACACCAGACTTGTCAAAGTGAGGGATTTCTCGTGTGCTTCCCATGTCACGGCGGACTTCTTGAGCAATGAATCGAATGAGCCGCTTTCGGTTGCGGTTGGTATCTGGCATCTCTGAATTGACGTAGACCTCATATCCATACCCTCGAATACGACTGCGAAGTGCTGGGTGCATTCCCTGAATTGCATCTAAGTTTCCTGCAGCGATCAGTATGAAATCGCAAGGCACAGGTTCGGTTTTGGTAAGAGCCCCGGATGAGCGCTCAGACCTTCCAGAAATTGGGAAAGCGCGCTCTTGCATGGCGGTGAGAAGAGCCTGTTGTTCTTCCAAACGTAGGAGATTGATTTCATCGATGTAGAGTACGCCTTTGTTGGCACGGTGGATTGCTCCTGGTTCGACTCGATCGTGAGCAGGTGTTTCCATTCCACCTGATTGGAATGGGTCGTGACGGACATCACCCAAAAGCGAGCCCGAAAGCGTTGCTGTTGCATCAACAAACGGTGGACGCTCATCGATATCGTGCTTGACCAAGACCTTCGGAATTCGCCCTTCGTCTCCAGAGCCAAGTCGGCTGCGAATGAACATGTAACCGAACATGAGGAGGAACATACCAAAGAGCAATGTAAGGATGTCACCGCTGGGTATTGCGACAATGACCAACAAGAAGGCTACAGCACCGAATCCAATCAAGAGCATGCGTTGCGCTTTCTCTTTCTGTTCACGGATGGCTTCTTTCTGAATGCGTACAATTCGCTCTGCTCGTCCCGCAGGAACTGAGCGAACACGAGGTTCGTTCTCATCGTCCTCGTTCGGATACACAAGAACGTCTTCAAGTGCATCCTGGGGCAGCAAATCTGTCATTGAGCGTGCAAGCATCGATTTGCCCGTTCCCGGGTCACCGATCATGAGCATGTGTCGGCGTTGTTCAGCAGCTTTTCGGATGACCACAGAACCTGCTTCTTGTCCAATAACTTGGTCGACCAGACGGTCGGGGATTGGAACATCCTCTGTCGTTTCAAATTTGACTTCATCAATCCAATTGTCAATGCTCGACGAAAGAAGACCATCTCCATCATTTGTGGGCTCAGGGGCCCATACAGTGACCATTTCAGAGTCATCTTCGGTAGTGACGTCCTCTGTGGGGTCGGCTTCTGACATGATGTTTCCTCGCTCTCCTCCCCTTTAGGACTTTAGCATAAGCCACGGGGACGTAGAGGGTCACTGTCGCATTCGATCTAGATACTGCTGGCCGTAGTATTGCCACTGTTCCATGGTCCAGCCTGCAGGCAATCCACCGGGCGGCAATGGAGGTCCAGCAAGCACAGGTAGCGGTGCGGGAATTGCAGCGGGTTGAGGGATTTGTTGCTGGAAGATTGGAGCTGCTCCACCATACATCGAGTTGGCAACCGTGTCATGAATTGGAAGCGTATTCTGCGTCCATGCTGGTTCGGATTGAGTAAGGTTAGCATCCCCACCACGACGAACCATCATTCCAAAGGCAAGAGCAACGAAAAGGACACCAGCAACAATTGTAAGAATGAGTGTCCAGTTCGTGTTTTCAGATTCGCCTTGTGAGGTACCATCAGATTGTATTTGCTCGCTTGGACAGTCTGCACGTGGGTCTTCACAGGCAGTGGAGTACTTTGAGCGCTTTTCGTCGAGAATCACAGCGACTTCTTCCTTGTAGGCATCATTCAATGCCTCAGCGGAGGATAATTCGAGTGCGTCGATTTCTTCTGCCAGTCCCGCAATGTACTCAAAGAGCATCTCATCGTTCATTTCTGCAGGAGCAGGGAGTTCTTCCAGAATGTCCCATTTGACACTTGCAATGGTTTTGTAATCGTCGCCATTGGTATCAACTGCACTGATTGAAAGCTGGTAGTAGTCCTTGTAGGTTGAACCAGACGGACGAGCATATTGATCAGGCATAAAGATCGAAGGGATGTTCAATTGTGTTGACCATCCAACCAACGAGCGTGTAATGTCAAGATTTTCTTCGTACAAACCGTCACATGTACCGGTTTCGTCATTGCAGATGTTCCACGTGGTTTCGATAACAGTGAAAGTTGGTGCAATGTCTGTCAGGAAAATGTTTGCAGTAGGTATTTGATCGATGTATGTGTCTTCCATGTGGACGTAGAATTGTCCGCTTCCATCATCGATTTTGGTGATGTACAACGGATAAGAGTCAAAGACGTCAACGGTGATGGTGTAGGTGTTGCTGTCGTAACGATCAATTGTGTTGATTGTGACGATGTGAAGGCCAGATGTCTGGAAGTTCAATGTCATTGTTCCGTCGATTGGGTTGTACTTTGCAGCACCTTGCTCATCGGAAGAGACGGTGATGAACGCCTCATTTGATGGGTTATCGATATCGGTCAACAAGGCCATGAGGTTGATGACGCGCTGCGTTCCAAGTTTGAGGGTGGTTTCTTCAAGGCCTGTGAGGTCCAATCGAGGTGCATCGTTGATTGGATTCACCTTGGCGAGGAGAGTCTGATCAGCAAATTGTTCACCATCGCTTGCTCGGATGGTTACCAAGACTTCCCCATTGACGTCGTCGTCCATTGTTGTAAACACAATGTTTGTGCCGTCAAGAGTGATGTCGAATACAACGTCGGTTGACATTTGTACAACCTCGAGAGCAAGTTCTTCTGCGGAGACCATGTTTCCTTCATCATCCGTGTCGGACAAAAACGGTAAGAGACTGAGTGTCTTCATCGAACCTTCATCTACAATCTGTGTTGGCAATGCTTGCCAACGTGGTTGTCCATTTTCAAGGACATTGAAGAGGATAGTTCCGTACGGAAGTTCACCCTCAGCGGAATAGTCGCCACCATCATCCATGAAAATTTCAATACCCTGTTGCCCAAGAGGACATCCTTGTGTCTGGCTCCAAGCGAAGAGAACTTCAATCTCTGAAGTCGATGGGTGCCACTCAACAAACGCTGGGTCATTGCTCGTAATTCCCAAGTTGGACAGTGGTGTTTCTGGGTCAGAAATGATACCGGTCATGTCAACCTTTGTCGAGATGTCACAAGGAACAGGTTTTACCTGATTTGGCGTGATGGATGGAGGTGCATTCATCAAATCAAATGCATTGTATGCATAGGACAAAGCCGAGGTTTGACCACGCCCATCCACAGTTCGTGTGCGCAGGTCATACAAGCCAGCAGCCATGTCTAGGGTTGGCAAGAGCGAATACTCTCGGCCTTCGTTTGCTGATCCCAAGTACAGAATGTTTTGGCCACCTGTGACGACGTCACTGGACCACTGATTAGCGCCAGCTGGAGAAATCTCCACGTTGAATGTCATGGTGTCGATGCTGTCGACGTTGTCGTCAGCGCTACCTTTAGCGAGAACGGAGAAGTATTCTCCGCGGCTGATTTCAGTCGTCCCAATGACCTGGGGTGTCTTAGATTTTGGAGGACGGTCATGATCGAGATCAGTCGTTGCTTGATTGTTTGATGTTACGCTTTCACCCGTGGTGGAGAGTTCTACTCCGAACACCGTCTTCCAGCTGTTGGAAGGCAATACGCTGGTATCAAAGGACTGTTGAGCAGTCATGGTTTTTGTGGAACCAGATGTTGCCATTGTTCCGATTGAAGTCCCTTGCCCAATGTAGTTCTTGTTTCCATTGAGGAGGTAATAGAAATCTACTGTTCCACCGCTGTTGTACTCAAGGTCCCCTGTGTTGGAAATGGTTGCGTCCAAGGTAACGATGTCACCACGCATGTACGATGATCCTGCTAGGCTTGTTGCAGTGAAACTCGGAATGGAGAGGTCCATCTTTGGCCCCATCGTTGAGTCAATGGCGTGGTATACGTGTGCGCTTGAACCTCCAACAGAAACGCTGTTGCCACTCATAAGCACCCCAACAACGATTGCTTTACTGATTCCGCCAGGGACAACAGATGCTGGAACATTCGACCACGAAACAGTTTGCGAGGTTGATGTCGGGGCGACACTGGCAAATGAACTTCCAGTTCCTTGGTTCTTGGATTTGAAGGTATTACCGCTTGTGAGCCACGCCATCCAACAGTTGTAACCGTGAGGAATACCAGATGAGTAGGAGTAGCCTGTGCAATCCTTGTCAACCAAGGCTGCGTAGAGTTTCATGTTCCCTGCTGCACTCCCTTGACCTGTGTATTTGTGGGTAATGTCGATGTTGTAACTTGACCCTGATTGGCTAATCGCTGCGGTCATACCATAGTCGTTGACCGTGCTGTGCATTCCACCACCGCTTGAGAAGATTTGGTCATAGGTCGTGTAGGCGGAGTTTGCACCACTTTGACGCTGGTCGGTTCGATCTCCGAAGTAAGCATCTGGAGCTCCACTTGTTGTCCATACCCAGTTGTATGGTGCAACGTTGCCAGCACGGGAACTGTCGGTGTCTCCGAAGGATTGAGACATGTATGTGACATAGACATACTCATCAGGGTGATTTTGTTTGATTGAGTGATGTGCATCCGAGCCGCCTCCCTGTTTGGAGCAATGGCCACAGTTGTCGGAGGAGATGTACTGTCCGAAGACGACGTGGCCTGGACTCGTTGCCTGTGATGGATTCTGAACAACAAGTTCATCTTCAAGAACCACAGGTTCCACATCGTTGTATTCGGATGTGAATCCTGCCATTAAGCTACCAAGAAAAATGACGACAATTGAAAGAGCCATTGTTCGCGTGCTGATTTGCATAATAATCCCACTTCTACACATTATATAATGGTAGTCTGTTCCCGTCTCGACAAATTTATCCGTATTTTAGGATAGATATTGGAAAAGTCTGATGCCTAATGGGACATCGGGCAAACCATGGCAGAACCTCCAATCACGGCTTTGGTTGAAGAAAATGGTCGTGTCTTCATCGTCGAAGTTGTTGATGAGAGTGTCAAAATCAAAGGTATCGGAGTGTTCAATCCTAAGGCAACAATTGACACCGTTGAATACGGGAAGGAGGTCCAGATTGGCTCGAAGATTTTCACACACCTCCCACCGCGCTTACCTGAATTAATTCTTGGCATGAAACGGCGAGCACAAACAATTGGCTCAAAAGATGCAGGAGTTCTTATCGCTCGCCTGGGAATTGGCCCTGCAGATGTTGTCCTCGAAGCAGGATTAGGATCAGCAGGACAATCCATGCATTTGGCACGAGTCATGGGGGGGTCAGGCCATCTGATTACGGTTGAACCAAGAGAAGAGCATTCCAGTGTTGGTCTCGAAAATTTGCAAACACTTGCCCGTGCCCTAACGGAATTCCCAAAACATTCACACATTCATGGGATGATTGAATCCTCGGTTGGTGAGATTGAAGCAGTTGTCAACGAAGTCGATGCTATTTTACTGGACCTTCCAGAACACACTGCTGCAATCAAGTCAGTGGCTCATCTCCTCAAAATCGGCGCTCGAATCTCATGCTACTGCCCGGTTTCAAGCCAACTTGAGGACGCATGGACTGCATGCGAAGAATCTGGACTTGAAATCGAATGGGCAGGCGAAGTTATCGAACGCGAATGGGGCAAAGCAAGCAAAGGAGGGGTACGCCCGGTCAACGGGCCGTTCGGCCACACAGCATTTCTCTTAATCGCTCAACGCAAAAACTGATCAGAATTTGGGTGAAGATCCATATTCCACGACTCTGATGTTGGAATCACAGGTCGGACATTGGAAGCGGAACGGTGGTTCATTCCCACCAGGTACCGCCAATCGAGCATCACAGGATGGACATGATATGCGACGGTTTGAATCCATACGGCATTCATTTGGTCCGAGTGCGTACTGTTTGGCCTCTTCCTCTTCCTCTTCAGTCCCGTCTTCATCTTCTGTTCTCGGTGCACGTGGTTTGCGAAGTCGGATCACCATGACTGCAAGACCAAACAAAACATAGCCGAAGGCGATGAGTTGCAACGTCGTGGTTTTTCCGAGTTCGATGCCAGCGAGCGTGATACCCTGAGGCGGCTCGGATTTTCCACTTACGGTAATTTCGATGACCTCAGACTCCGCATTTTCACTGCTTCCATCAATTTGAACAAGAGCTCGAACACGAAGTTCAGCATCCAATTGATCGGTTGTCAGGGAATTGAATCGAAGAACAAAAATTTCTGATGCACCAGGTTCAAGAGCAAAGGAATCGGTCACTTCTCCCAATGTGTTGTTCAAACGAATGTCAAGGAGGCCATCTCCAATACCAACCGTTGTGAGTTTACCAGAAATTGCGATGTTTGCGAGGTTGGTGACCGTTAACGTCAGCGATGAACCCCCTAAGTAAGGAATCTGCAAGTCGGTGTTGTCAATCGACAGTGCAACAACCGAATCGACGTTCCATGTTGCATCGATTGTGTAGACAACTGCTTCGTTTTCAATTGCGTCCGAACGAGCACTCGATACTGCTCTGAAACTGAAGGCATTTGCTCCGGCAAGAGCATCGGATGGAACGTCGCATGACCAAGGAAGTTCAAGAGTTGATGAACCCGGTTGAAGCAGGACTGAGGATTCAAGGTCACAATCGAGACCAACCGATGAAAGGGAGAAAACGTCGACACTGTTACCAGTATTTGTGACGATCAAGGTTCCTTCAATGGTTCCCGACGCCTCTGCCGATGAGGAATCGGTAAGGACGGTCAAGGAGGAACTTGCAGTCATTGGGATGAGGGTGAGAAGTGTGACATCGGTCGATGACGGGTCGAGTGTCGATGTGGCAACAATGTTGATTGGCAATCCGTTGGCATTTGCACCAATTGCTGTCTCGCGCACACTCAATATCACCGTCTCAGATTGACCAATTCCGAGGTTCACAGATGTTGCCGACAATGAGAGTTCGAAGTAATTCGATGTTTCACCTGCACCGATTGACAAGAGGAATGTGTCCTGCAAAGTACCTATGTTCGTGACTTCAATGGTGACGTTGGTCGGTGCTGATGGGCCGGCTATGATTTGGTTGGTATTCGGGCTCAATTGTGCAAGTGTTCGATCAACAACTTGCAATTCAATGACAAGCAACGCTTCTGCATCATCCGAATACAAGCGAAGCGTAAGCGAATCGGTTCGTGCGCTCGTTGCTGCTGAAGCGCTCACACTGAGCGAAACGTTCTGTGATACTCCTGCTTCGAGAAGAATTCCGTTAACATCGGGCAATACTGCATCGACACCACCGGGCAATCCAGAAATGGTGAACGTATCGAGCAGCAAGTCTGACGTGCCATCGTTTTCTATGTGAAGTGTAACGGATGAATCTTCTCCAGACTGGACGACGATTCTTCCATCGAGTGGTCCTTGAAGAGCGAGACTTGCCGACGATTGAACATCAAATTCCAAGGTGAGGTTTTGGCTAAGCAATGAATCATGTGTCACGGTGACAAGGCGTTCATAGATGCCGAGTGAACCTTCTGTTGCAGTTGCTGTTAATGTCCAAACCGCTGAAGCATCAGCGGCTACGGCAACTGAGGACGGAGAATCAAGGACCAGCGTAACCGGTGAAGAAGCGTTGCTGTTGATTTGCAATGAGAAGGTCTCGGATTCTGTACCTGTATTGAACACTCGAACTTCGATGGTGGATTCAACATCTGGATCGATTACAGAGGGTCCACTTGGACCTTGGAGAACGAAGGCGATTTCACGGTCCACCTCGAATGAGAAATCGCGTACGAACGAGACTGCAGAATCGGAGCCAAGTGTCGCCGTCACACGTAGGGAGCAAACGTCGCCAACGTTCGCTGTTGAGCCAACATCCACCTGGAAGGGGAGGTCATCGTTTGCATCAACATCGATCGTTGATGCATACGACAAAAGTGCTGCAGTACACGGCCCTGAGAGTACGGTTAACGCATAGTCAAAGGAAGCAGAGGTTGTACCGATGTTGGTTAACCGCAGCGATGAGTTGGTTTGTTGACCAGGTAGGAATTCATCATCACCGTTGAGGAAATCGACTTGCAAATCATAATTTGCTTGAACATCAACCACCATGAGCGTTGACGTGGTTAGATTTCCAAACAGTGATCCTGCATAGAGACGCACCCCGGTTGCACCTGGACTGGCATCCGAAGGAATGGAGATACGCAAGGTTGCAGTTTCTTGATTGTTTGCTGAAACATTCTCTATTTGGTCATCTAGCCATCGAACTTCCCAACCGGTTGGGAAACTCGAATGCTGATTCGTGGCCTGAATCGATCCCGAAGATTCCCAAGGATAACTGTAGGCAGTAGAGCCATTGAATACGACTTCAGCTGCTGCCTGCTGTAGCGTTAGACGTAGAGTCGCATCCATCGTTGTATTGTCGGTTAATCCAACTGGGGAGTCGCCTGTCAATGCTGCAAATAGAACGCATGCAGTAAGGTACGAGCCTGAGGTCGATGGGTGGCTTCCATCTGTAACATACAGCCCATGGAAAGTTGATGTCGGAGAGAGCGGGTTGCCACCTGATGCTATGATTGAATCGTAGATGTGCTTGAATGCAAGGCCAACTGGGGCGATGTAAATTTCAGCAGATGTTGACAGCGAGATGTTGTCCCGATAATCGATGTAACCTTCTTCCAGTCGATCCTGCATAACGGTATAATTGGGATAGAGCGTTGGGTTGCTTGCATCACCGTTGCGTCGACCCCACGTCATCATCAGCATCATAGCAGAACCTTCCGAATCGATGCGATCTGCGAGATTGATGCTACCGTTTTTGCTTGCTAACCAATCGGAATGAGTTCTTGGGAAACCAGGTATTTGTGACTGATCCTGAACAACTACTGTATCCCAAACGCCAGATGCGAGTGAAAGGTTTTGAGCGCTTCCAGAGGTGTTGACATCATCCCAGTGGTCAGCAATCGTCCATCCCCCAGTGGTAAAATCCGAGGTGTTGCTTGGACTGTTCGCACTACGTAGAAGTTCTTCCAGCATGGATGAAAGGCCATTTGCAGAGGTGTATGAATTTCCAAACGTAAGGACATCGCTCACGGAGATCGACCATGCTGGAGGAGCGTTCGTCGTGTTTGTTGAGCCACTTGAAGAATAATTTGCCCACCAGCCTGTAAGGTCAGGCTCCTCTCCGACGTTAAGAAGATAGGAATCCATAACGGAACCATGATTACTAACTGGAATCGACAAATCAACCGTTTGTCCAGGTTGTAGAGCCAACAAGCCTTGATCACCAACGCCGGTTGCATCGAGGTGTGGGTTGTAGACAATGGCGACGCTAACGTAAACATCAATCGACGATGAAGCACTGCCATCGCTCTCGTTGGCGAAGAGTGTGAACATTCCGTTATCGCTTGGTGTTGCTGTTTCTGCCAGTTGAACAACGATGGTCGTCGTCGCGTTGTACGTCGGCAGCACATTCGACACGGAATTAGCCGAAGGCGTTGCAGCCCACAAAGAGGAAAGACCTGGGGATGCAACTTCAATGTCGTAAGTCTCAATCGAAGAACCGTTGTTCTCAATGGTTAGCGTGAGGTTCATTGATTCTCCAGGAACGAGAATCATGTGACTCATGTCGACTTGTAGTTCGATTTCAGGGTCTGCTTTGGTAAATTGTGCAAGAGGCGATGCGCTTGCAAGCAACATTATTGTGACCAGAACGAACGCACGAACGGAGAGTTTGGACATGGGACCAATGCCTGCGAGGTGTTAACAGCACTTGAGCGAATCGGCTTCAGGTCTTGAAAGTTCACGATTGAAGCAAGTTTTCAATGCGAGCCGAATCGATACGCTCCCAAGGGAAATGACCATCATCGGTGGGAATTCTTCCGAAATGACCGCCTGATGATGTTTCGCTGTAGATTGGACGCAGGAGATTCAAATCTCTGGCGATAGCCGCAGGTCGGAAATCAAAGGTTGCTTCAACTCGCTTTGCAAGTAATTCATCAGAAACACGTCCGGTTCCAAATGAATCAACCATCAAACTTACAGGTTCTGCGACGCCGATGACGTAAGCCAATTGAATCTCAAATTTCGTTGCCAATCCAGCTGCAACGACGTGTTTCGCAGCCCAACGGGCGGCGTAGGCAGCACTTCTGTCGACCTTTGAAGGGTCCTTTCCACTAAATGCCCCACCCCCGTGTCGTCCCATACCGCCGTAAGTGTCGACGATGATTTTGCGGCCCGTAAGACCAGCGTCAGCGTAGGGGCCACCTGGATCTGCGAAGCGGCCGGTTCCATTGACGACCAATTTGTATCCCGGAAGAAGCAATTCTTGGGGAATTGTTGTTTCGACGACGTGCTTAGAAATCTCCTGACGAATGTGCGCAAGCTCGGCTTCCACAGACCCTTCAAACCGGTCTTTGAGATGCTTGTCGTGTTGAATCGCAATGACGACGGTGTCCACGCCGAGAATGGACCCATCCTCGTTGTACGCCACCGTCACCTGTGTTTTTCCATCTGGCCTTGCCCATGGCAGGGTGTTGTCTTCCCGAACCGTTTTCAGTCGACGAGAGAGGCGCTGAGAAAGGGCTGCTGCGAGCGGAAAGTATCGTCCTTTGAGATCATCGTATGCCTCAGTTTCATCGCACGCATAACCAAACATCAGGCCTTGGTCGCCTGCCCCTTGGGAGTCGATGTTGTCTCTGTCAACACCCTGATTGATGAATGTGGATTGCGTTGTGACATACACCAAAACATCGCAGAGAGATTCATTTGTTGCGTCCATTCCAATCTCGTGAGATGTGTAGCCGATATCCGCTGCGGCTTTTCGAGCAATGGCCGCATAATCAGGAGTGTCTCCTTCGAGAGAAACTTCGCCAGCAAGGATAATCACGCTTTTTTCGGGCGTGCCTTTCACACACGTCTCAACGGCGACGCGGGCGTTTGGATCTCGCTCCAAACAGGCATCGACAATGGCATCGGATACAGCATCACAGACCTTGTCTGGGTGACCTGCAGTTACTGATTCGGAGCTGAACATCCGCTGTGTCATGCTCCAACCGCTTGGATTCACATTATCAAAGGTTTGGTTTTTGGAAAGGAATTGTTTTCTGCGATTGCTATTTTAGGAACATCACGTAGGAATTGACATGGCTGACTGGTACCCTACTGCATACCGAACCCACACGCTGGGCGAAATCCAAGAGAAAGGAATTGAACTCGTCGGGACTGAAGTTACAGTTTGCGGCTTCATGGAAGCGAATCGCGGTAAGGGTGCCATCTGCTTTGTCGACTTGCGCGACGGTACCGGGAAACTCCAAGTGTTCCTCAAAGGCGACACCATTGGTGATGAGAATCTCGATCTTGTCCAACGGATGACCCGTGAATCGACGCTTCAATTCAAGGGAACTGTCGCTCAGAAACGCCCACCAAAACTCAAGGAAGGGGAAACAGCACCGCCGCCAGCATACGAAATTGTCGCCAGCGAAGTGAACGTCTTGACACGAGCAAATGTTCCTCTTCCCCTTGGCATTACAGACACCGTTTCAATTGGACTTGACACACGTCTCGATAACCGCTTCCTCGATCTCCGTCGTGCACATGTTAATGCCATGTTCACATTGCGTGCGCGAGTTTTACAATACGGCAGAGAGCATCTCATCACTGAAGGATTCAAAGAAATCAATACACCGAAGATCATCGCCTCAGCCTCAGAAGGTGGAACCAACCTCTTCCCTATGATGTACTTCGATACGCCAGCCTTCCTTTCGCAAAGTCCACAACTCTACAAGCAACTTGCAGTACTTGGCGGCATGGAACGAGTGTTCGAAATTGGGCCCGCCTTCCGTGCTGAAAACCACGACACATACCGACATTTGAATGAATTCATCTCCTTTGATATCGAAGCAGCATGGATGACGGACGAAGACGTCATGGGGGTTCAGGAACGGATGATTCATCACATATGGAAATCGGTCGCTGAACACGATCAGGAACACATCGATATCATCAACGAATATCGAATCACACAAGAGTTGGAACCAATTTCAGTCGATGTCCCGAGTGTTCCCTTCCCCCGTATCGACTACTGTGAGGCCATCCAAATGATTCAAGATGCGGGTGAAACAATCAAGTGGGGAGATGATATTGATTCATCTCATTGCGATATTATCGCAGCCAAGTACCCTGGCTTCCATTTCTTGCCACGCTGGCCAATGGAAATGAAACCGTTCTACATCCACCACGTTCCAGGCGAAAATGGTGTTACGGGCGAACAACTCAGCCGAGGATTTGACCTCAATTACGGTCGAGATGAAATGACAAGTGGCGGACAGCGAGAACACAATGTCGACGTGTTGGAAGAGAACCTTCGTAGCAAAGGACTCAACCCCGAAGAGTTCTCCTTTTACACCGATGGATTCCGCTTTGGTGCGCCGCCTCATGCGGGGTGGGGGCTCGGAGTCGCACGTCTCTTGATGGTGCTCACCGGGTCACGTAACGTTCGAGAAACCGTCTTGTTCCCACGCGACCGTCATCGTGTTACGCCATGAGTTGGCCATTATGCCCATCGATCGAATGCAGTGGGGCGCAGAACCATGGCAATATGCTGATCTGCATATGCCAGCCGATCCATCTCCTTTCCAAAACGACCATGGTGTCCCATGCATTATGTTGATTCATGGTGGATTCTGGAAAAAAGAGTACACCTCTGAACTTATGCTACCCATCGCAAACGCCTTGAGTGATGCGGGTGTTGCAAGTTGGAACATCGAATTTCGACGCTGGGAAAAAGGCGATGAAGGTGTATGGATGGACACATTATCAGATGTTCTACGTGCATGGGGACAGCTCGCACTCTTACCCGGCATCGACATTACCAGAAGCATGGTCATGGGGCATTCAGCAGGTGGCCATCTCGCCCTGTTGATGGCAAGTAAAGCCGAACGAAAACCGTGGTTGGCAATTGCGCAGTCACCGATCACTGATTTGTTTGGTGCTGATGATGCAAAACTCAGTGATGATGGGGATGCAATCCGCAAGTGGATGGGCTGTTCTCCGTACGAAAACGAAGATCTGTGGAAAAAGGTGAACCCGATCGATCTACCGCCGAAATCACCGGTCCTTCTGATTCACGGAGAACGCGACGTTGACGTACCTCTCGAACAAAGTGAAACTTATGCTCGAGCAATGAACGCTAAGGGTTGTGATGTCCAAAAGCTATGGCTACCCGGAGATCATTTCAGCATTATCGATGCTGCAAGTGATGATTGGTTGGTTCAACAAGATGCTATTTTGGATTGGTTGTGAGAGCGAACCACTAAGATATAGCGGCTGCTCGAGCAGCCATGGACCTCCTCACTGATGCCGTGCTTCAGTCGAATGCACTTGAAGGAAAAACCGCACTTGTATGCGGTGCAAGCCGAGGGATTGGTGCTGCTACTGCAAGGATCATGGCAAAGGCAGGTGCGAACGTTATTGTTGCATCAAGAAGCGAAGATCAACTCAAATCGTTGCTTCAAGAATTACCTACGCTGGGAACCGGCCATCATCAAGCATTGGTGATGGATTTGGAAGATACTGAATCCATTGCAGAATGCATTCAACCTCTTCTTGACCAAGGGCCAATTCACATTCTTGTTAACAATTCAGGCGGACCACCTGGTGGACCATTGCTGGATGCAACCGTGGATGAGTTGTCTCAGCCCTTTACTCGACATCTTCATGCAGCGCATACATTGGTCAAATTACTCACACCAGGCATGGTTCGAGCAAATTACGGTAGAATCATCCAAATCATATCAACAAGCGTGCGTGAACCGATTCCAAACCTAGGCGTGTCCAACACACTTCGCGGAGCCATGGCATCTTGGGCAAAATCATTGTCAAGAGAATTGCATCCAGCCATCACCATCAACAACGTCCTTCCAGGATTTACAGATACGGAACGATTGGGCAGTCTTGCACAGTCCATACATGAGCGAACTGGGCAACCGATTGAATCGATTCATGATGGATGGATGAGTCAAGTTCCGATTGAACGCCTCATCGATCCGCTCGAAACAGCCACCGTTATCGCATTCTTGGCGTCACCCGCAGCAGGAGCAATTCGCGGTGTTTCACTACCTGTCGATGGCGGGCGCTTGCGCAGTATTTGAAACAAGATTCGCACTCACTCTGATTTGTTGGTCAGTGAACGACGAAGAGTCTGGAACGGTGTTCGCTCATGCTTTGCATACATCTTCCCATAGAGAATGTACGTTACGAGACCAGCTCCGATAGCAGCCGTAGCACCAACAAACGCTTTTTCACCAATGAAGTAGATTAGGAACAATCCGGCAAGGATGCCCCACATTTGCATGGCGGGGTACAACGCTCCCTTGTAGGTCGGGTTCCAACCGTGGCGGTCACTTGTTTGGCGCAGTATGATCACACACGTGTTGATCATAATGAAGATCATGATTTTGAAACCGGATGCCAATTTAACAACATCCTTGAGTGGTACAAAGAAGATGGCAAGACCCATCGCCAGACTTGTCACAATAATCGGCCAATGTGGTGTACCATATTTTTCATTGACTTCCTCAAGAGCAGGTGGAAGCAGTTTGTCTTGCCCCATCGCAAACAAGAATCGAGAGGAGGCAAGGATACCTGCAAGAGCCATGGAGATCATGGCAAGTACCGAGATAACAGCCGCAAAGATACCAAATTCGGTCCCAGCGACTTTTTCTGCGAAGACAAAGATTGGGTTTTCGACGATCTCTCCACCATCTTCCCACCATGTACCCGGAATTGCCGCCATCATCAGATAGGCAACTGATGCGTAAAGGATGGTTGCGATAAGCAAGGAGAGAAGCATCCCTGCTGGAAGATTCTTTTCTGGATTTTTGACCTCACCACCAATGGCTGCAACTTTTGTAACCCCAGCGTAGGCAACAAATACGAAGGCAGAGGCTTCAGCAAGTGTCCATAGATCCGTATCAAAGGCTGCTTTGGCCGGACGGCTGCCATCGAAACCATCCACGAAGAAGGCGGCGATGCACGTTATGAACAACATAAGAAGCGTGACGAGTAAGACAGGTGTTTGAATCGCCTTGACCTTCTTGACACCAAGAAGGTTCACAATCGTGATTAGGACCAAGGCACTCATGGATAGAACCATCATTTCCATCTCGATGGCGAAGTACTCAGTAACAACCACGAAATAGGCAGAAAAACCGATCAGGGCGAAACCCGATTTCAACAAAAATGACGCCCATAGTCCAAGTCCGCTTATCGTTCCAATCAGTGGCCCATAGACCCGCTCAAGATAGACGTACGATCCACCACTCGATGGCATTCCAGAAGACAATTCTGCTTTGGAGATTGCAGCGGGAAGTACCACTGCTGCTGCAACGATGAAGGCCAACCAAATTCCAGCACCTTCGTTGCCCATGATGTCGGCCGCAAACGTAGGTGTGACGAAAATTCCTGGAAGCATAGCGGACAATGAGATGATGACAACACCTGAAAGTCCGACACTCCGTTTGAGCGTCTTTTTGATTGTTTCAGCACCTTTGCCGACGAGAGAATCGAGTTTAGAAATCGCCATAACAAAATCCCCGATTTACAGCAGAAAGGGTGCTTCTATTCCCCTTCAAGTAAACTTAGGATATATTCTCTTGCATTTTTTTGGGATACATATTACCGGATTCCGGAATTCAAATCTTTGCGATTACCTTCATCTCAACAGCGATTGGAGTGGGTAATGCTCGAATGGCCAGTGTTGTTCGAGTCGGTCCGTAGTGACCGAGGGTTTCGGCCCACACCTCGTTGTAACCCGTAAAGTCTCGATCCATATCAACGAGGAAGGATGTCACATCGACCACCTTCTCCATTGAAGAACCAGCTTCCTCAAGAATTCGAGCAATGTTCTCGACAACCGCTCGTGTTTGAGCCTTGATGTCGTATTCCAATGGTTGACCATCCGCATCACGAATTGGCCCACCAGGAATCGCATTCGTACCGGGCTGCCGGGGGCCGACTCCTGACAGATACAGAAGGTCACCAACACGGCGAGCATGCGGATACAAACCGACAGGTTTCGGTGCTGAATCCGTATTCACAGCACCCTCGCCTTCCGCAGGGTCCCACAAATCTGGTCCTTCGTTTGTTGAATCTACAGGATGAGGTACGGTGGAGTCTTCCGCATCGAGGACGTTTCGGTCACCCCGATAAACCTCGACATCATCTTCGTCGTATTCTTTGTCTCCCATCCCATTTGATGTTGGGTCAAGATGGACTACTGCCCCACCAGCGCCATGAAGGGCTTCGTATGCAAGAACCTTACCCGTCAAATCATTTCGATTGTCGTTCATGGCCGACAACCACCACATCGGTTTGAACGTTACAACCTTCTGGACACGTATTTGTTGGTGAATGGTTCGAGAAAGCTGAGCTACGTCTTCGAGTCGTCCCTCTTCGAGGAATTGTAGCACTTTTCGATTCCATTCATCGTCCTTGAGCGAGTGGATTTTATCGTCAGCAGCATCAATAAATTCTGTGAACATTCGATTGGACATTGACATCGCAGTGACGGCCACAGCCTTCTTCCCTGTTGATTTCAACACATCGAGGCATGATTTTGCCAAGATGGTCGTTTCTGAACGGTTTGCATAGACATTCGATGAAACAATCACCGCTGGAATCGCATTGTCAGGATTGAGTAATTTTAGTGCGACTACCGAACCCACATCGATTGGAAAACCGTTGTAGGCGACTGTTCGGCTTTGCAAACCACGGGCATGGTTGGCCGAATTCCAAGCCTCAGCAAAGTCAGTGTCGATTCGAAAGGAATAGTCCATTGAACCTAAATCGTGGAAATCTTGGTCAACGAGCGTCCACGTTGGGTTTGGATCAGCCTGTATCTGATGACCAATGATGCTTGGCCATGTTGTTGAATAGATGATCATCAAGTCAGCATCGCCTTGAGCGATGTGTTCTCGGGCTTCATCGAACGCGTTACGAAGACGTTGCCAACCTTCGTTTTTCTCAGGTACGAGCAACGGATGTGGATGAACTGGAACAACATACGATGCGACGATTGGGTTCGCCATGCTCAAACCTCCTGATGCAGGTAGCACGGCCATTCTACGATGGCGTTTCCAGTTCCGATGATGGTCCCATATCCGTGAAGGATGGCTGGATAGGACGGGACAGTAAGCGTACTGAGGAGCCAAGTAAGGCCTCCACCGTCCGATTCTGCGATGGCTTGTTCCGTAAATTCAGGCATCTCGTCAATGATTCGTTGGGCTTGACCTGTTCGCATGTAGTCTATAATTCGCATGTCCCAAAGATGCATTGCATGACTGGCAATGTGTTCTTTACTCATGTCTTCAGGAACGTCCGACTCTGTTGTAAAATGTCGATGCGAAAGCGAATTAGAGGCAAGGACAACAGCTTTCTTTCCACTTTCAAGAATTGCATCTCGAGTTGCTCGACCCAATTCCATCATCATCTCTTGCATCACCTCGACCGAGTAGTAATGCCTTGAACGGTTCGAAGAAATCACAACCATTGGCTTATCAAAAGCAGGGTTGACCATGTGCCCGGTCGTGATGGTTCCATAATCTACACGGAAATCTGGGTTCTCCATCATTTTTACAGCAAGACCAGCGTTGGCTGCCTTGTCATGAATTGCTTTGCTTAGTTCAACATCGATATTGAGATCGTAGGAGTATCGAAACAGGTTTGGAAAGATGGGGTCAACAGAAAGTCCCTCAAAGTGAGAGAGGCCAAGGAAGTGAGTCCCCACATAGGTTTGCCAATGTGGAGAAAGAATGACAAGGACATCGTGATCGATGTTTGAAAGCGATTCTCGTAGTCGTTCATAACCCCATCGCAACTGTTCCCAACCTCCTTCTGAAGTGGGTTCATTTTGCGGAGGATTCTCCGCATAAACAAGATGAGGAGGGTGAGGTGCAAGACAGCCTGCTACAATCGAACCTTTGGCCATGATGGAACCAAACAGAGGTGGCATATGGATGCATCGCTGCTCAAGGCTAAACCTCAAACGAGAAGGGATTGAGTCCGTCCCATGTCGGAGACCACAAATGATACGGTTCCATCTGAGGAGGGTTCTGTCTCCGGTCAGGAAATCTTCTCAGACATGCTTCGCCACATGATGGCTCCTCTACTTATTGGAATGGCATTTGGAGCTCTGTGGCAACTGACAGTCATGCCTCGAATCGATACATTCGTTCCAAATCCAGTTCACGGAGCCTTTGCAATGTATCTTCTTGTATCTCCACTGTTTTACAAGCAACTCGTTGGAATGGAGATGGAGCGAGCAGGTGAATATGCGATGGGTTTTGCAGTTACTGCATGTACTCTGTCGATGGCCTGGATGTTTGGTACCTCTTCACTTTACCTTGCTGGATTTATTCCAACCATTGCTTGGATTTTCATAAGCTCATTCTGGCTTCAATTTGAATTCCCACCCTTCAGATACGGCCTTTGGCATGGTATGGCAGTCAACATTGGTGGGTTCTGCGGAGGCGTTCTAGCCTTCATTTACCTCTAAGAAGTATACGATTCGGACTCGTTCGGGAAATCACCAGAACGTACATCATCGCAGTATGACTTAATGGCACCATCAATTTCTTCGGCCAGATTCAGATAACGTCGAAGGAATCGGGGCGAGAAATCCATCGTAATTCCAAGAAGATCGTGCAAAACTAAAACTTGACCATCGCAGTGTGGTCCTGCACCGATTCCAATCACTGGAATGTTCAACTCATGTTGAACGCGCTGGGCAAGTTCCTTCGGTATCTTCTCGAGGACGATCGCGAAACAGCCTGCTGCTTCGAGCAGCTTTGCATCAGCAATCAATTTCTCTGCCTCTTCATCCTCTTTCGCACGAACCGTGTAGGTACCGAATTTGTAGATGCTTTGAGGTGTGAGTCCAAGATGACCCATCACAGGAATTCCTGCTGTCAAAATACGCTCAATGGATTCAACAATTTCTGAACCTCCCTCGAGCTTGACAGCATGGCCTTCTGCCTCTTTCATGATTCGAATTGCGCTCTCGAGCGCCTGCCTTGAATTTCCTTGGTAGGTTCCAAACGGCATATCGACGACGATGAGAGCACGGTCGACGGCTCGTTGAACACACTGTGCATGGTAGATCATGTGGTCAAGTGTCATGGGTACGGTCGTCACCTGACCGGCCATAACATTCGATGCAGAATCACCAACGAGAATGACGTCAACGCCAGCAGCGTCAACGAGACGCGCCAAAGAAAAATCGTATGCTGTTAACATCGTAATTGGTTCGTTCGCTCGCTTCATCTCTTGGAGCGTATGCGTTGTTACTTTCGTCGCCTTAGTGTGAACCGACATCGTTCTGCCTCATGCTTCCGATTGAATTCTACATTTCAAAGGCTCGCCAGAGAAATCAATCATGCTTAATGCAAACATTCAACGGTTCGGAGAAGAATCCGAGGCTCCAAGCTCCACCTTCTCGACCTACTCCTGAGTTCTTCACGCCCCCAAACGGTGTACGTAAATCCCGATGCAGCCACGTATTCACCCAAACGATCCCTGTCTCAATCCTTTTCGCAATCTCGTGTGCTCGATTGGAATCGCTTGACCATATCGACCCAGCCAGGCCGTATTCTGTTGAATTCGCAATTTCAATGGCCTCATCATCCGAATTAAATCGGTGAATGGTCACAACAGGACCGAAGATTTCCTCTGTTGATGTGCGTGCGGTAGATTTGAGTCCATCGATAACTGTCGGTCTTAGGAATGCCCCTTCAGGCGAGGGCCCAACTTGACCGGTCATCTCAGACGTACCACCGGTAAGAACGACACCGCCTTCCTCAATTCCAAGTTGAATGTACGATTCCACTTTTTTCATATGATCTTGACTAATCAACGCACCAATTTGTGTGGACTCGTGTTCAGGGGCGCCGCATGTCATCGATTCAACGGCTTCAACAAGTTTTGCAGTAAACTCATCCGCAATTGATGCATGAACAAGTATTCTGGAACCGCACAAACAAACCTGCCCACCATTGGTGAATCCTGCTCGAACGGAGCCCTCAACTGCCACATCCAAATCTGCATCCTCAAGGATGATGGTCGCATTTTTCCCACCCAATTCCAATGAGAGTTTCTTGAACATCGGCGCTGCTGTTGCTGCGACATGACGGCCCGTTGCTGTGCCTCCTGTGAACGAGATTGCTCGAATTGAGGGGTGTTCAAGAATCGCTTGTCCAACTTCGGGTCCATATCCGTGAACAACGTTGAGAACACCAGAAGGAAGCCCAACGTCTCTGGCGACTTCACACATGAGAGTGGCTGTTAACGGTGTCAGTTCGCTTGGTTTGGCTACGATTGTATTTCCCATCAACAGGGCTGGAGCAACCTTCCAACTCAACAAATAGAGAGGAAGATTCCAGGGTGTAATCAAGCCAACCGTCCCAATGGGATTTCGATGAACAATGTTTGTTGCATCGCTCATTTCAAACACCTCTGGCGCCTGTTTTCGAGCAAAATCTGCAAAGAATCGGAAGTTATCGATCGACCGTTGTGCATCAACACGACGTGCCAAAGCCAACGGTTTGCCAGTATCTGTTGATTCCCGTTGTGCAAGTTCTTCCTTCCTATCTTCCAGTCCATCTGCGATACGGTCAAGCCAATCGGCACGCTCGAGCATGCTCAACGCAGACCAATCCTGCTGTGCGGTTGCGGCAGCTCTTACTGTGGTCTCGACATCACGATGATTCGAACGTGATAATGTTCCAATAGCTTGCCCTGTTGCAGGATTAATGTTGGGAATGGTCTCTCCATCGATGGCATCAACGAAAATGCCGTTGATGAAGTTCATTGCATTCATCGGTTCAACTCCGCATCGTACATCCAGCGGTCTTGATCAGGATCCCATTCATCCCAAGTCGGAATGGTTTCAAGCACCTTGATGTAGCGTTCAGGGACGATTCCTGGAACGATGAATGCTTTTTGTCGATGCAGAGGGTACGGATTTCTCAAATCAATACCAAGAACACCGAGAATGGCACGAGCGACATACCATGTTGCTTGTGCGTTCCATCCGTGTGCGATTTTAACGACAATGCCAAGTCCTTTTGGATAGTCTGGATGTTCAATAGCCAAACCAAGCAACCCATCTGCACCTTCTTTGGCGATAACCAAGCCATCGCCTGCTTTGAGAATTGTAGAATCCAAGCGATTGAATCCACCAACGAGGTCAGGATGGCGAACCATGGCTTCCCAAATCCAATCTTCATTTTTGTCGCGAACAAGCCCGGCATAGATTTGCGCAAGTTCAGCAACTGTGTTCGAAACGGTCGGCAACCCACATCCATCTTTTGCAATTCGTAGTGGAGTCCAATCTTCACCAATAGAGCGACGAAGTTGCGACATGAATGCCTCGAAGACTTGGTGACTTGGGAGTGTATAACCTGCCCGATTCCATCCCTTTTCTTTGCAACCTCGAAGAATAGCAGCATGTTCACCCGAACATGTGTGGAACCAGCGACGCGGTCGGCGAACTTGGCGGCCAAACTGAATCAATGGCACATCAAGTGGAGTGAGCATCAGTGGCCATTCCGATTGTGAGAGCAATGATTGTGCAGCAGCAACGTGTTCAGTATCTCCGTTATGGCTTGCTACTGAGATAGCTTTCTGTTCCCAAGAAAGCTCTGATAATTCTTCAACGAAGGCTTTGATCATAAACGGTTTCATCATTGAACGTCCATAGCAAAGCACGTTCCCGCCAAAGGAGTGAATCACTTCATCACCGTGCGCCCAAGCAACCGCTCCGTGGATGGTTGTTTCCGACACGCCATTTCGTCGATAATCGACCAATGGTTCCCACGCAACATCGCGTCCCGTTGGAATACCTTCCACTTGTTCACCGATCGGAGAATCAGGAAACAACTTGCTACCTGGTCGACCTGGTTCGACAGCAGAGTGATCGTGATGATTGACTGACATGATTAGCCACCCCTGAGTATTTCTTCGACGCGTGGAGCAACCTTCTCCATGTAAGCCCGCATGTTTCTACAGACTCGCTCGGAGTCGTGATTGAAGAAATCGAACCATGCCATAACTCGGTCCTCCGGATGGAATCGTTCAACCAATTGTTGAGCCACATCCTCTACGTTCCCAATCAAGGCATTTTGCGCTGCATTCTGGACTTTGCTTGGATCAATTGTCCCCTCGAGTGCGTTCCAATATGCGCCAAGTGCTTGTTCTGCTTCTGCTTGTGCAGCAACTCGCTGCTCTTCCGCAGTGAGCCCGGATTCATCATTCACAAACACAAAACTCGTTCTTGGCATATCCGAGCGTTTCCACGAACCCCCATCTGGATGGAAGCAGGCACGCATTCGGTCATGTGTTTCCTCGATGACCTCCGGCTGTGTAATTGAGAGGTTGAACACACGCACTGGCAGAATCGAATTAACGAATTCTTGGGCTCTAGGGTTGTGCGTTCCAGCAACCAAAACGAGTTGGTTTCGATCAAATGTATTCGGAACAATGCGAATGTCTTCGAAGACGTATCGCCGGTCGATCGCAATCCGATCCGCATCGGAGCCACTCGCTTCTTGTACTCGTTGCCAGTCTTCATCGGTTCTGAAAAGTTCACGAGTTAATATCGTCGAGCGAATGGAATCCGACGCCACCACATCTCCTCGCAAAAGACGGAGGAAAATTTCGCTTGCCTCAAGAAAGATTTGACTGCGAAGGATAGGCCAAGAAGCCTCTTCGACCGGTGTGCGAGGTACGATTCCATATGGTCGTGCCATGAATTCAAAACGACCCGCTGAAAAGCCTACGTGAAGTTTTCGAGCATCGTTGTTCACGGCAAGAAGTTGCAACGTATTGGCAATTCGTTCGGCCTGAGCGATAGGACCTCCTGATGCAAGAATTGAGACAACAGCACTCCCGATTTCAATGCTTTTCGTTCTGCGAAAAGATTCCATGGCGAGTTGAGGAAAATCTGTACACAAGCCAACTTCTCCCTGCCAGTGCGGCACCACCGGTTTGGCATTGGATTTTTGGGTTTCAGTCGAGAGGTGGGCCTGAGCAATCCATCCGACTCCAAAACCTAATTCATCCGCACATTCAAGTTGCTGGAAGTAATTCCTCAGCATGGTTTGCTCATCTGGAATGTGTCCTTGAGCATCAGGCGTTTGGCTGATGGAAAAGAAAATGTCGTGTTCCATGCAACTCGCCTCTTTTTTTCCAATACGTCAAAGAACATAACCCGTTCGTACCTTACTTGACCTCTTCACCGAGAGACGTCAATGCATGGAGTCGTTTCTTCAACAAGGCGGGAGCAGGTATTCCCAACTGCATGAACAAGTGCATTGTATCCGACAAGGTTAGGAGTGCATCGTCGTATCGTGTTTCAATTTCAGCAAGGTCTGCTAATCCCCAACTGGCGACAAGATGCCCGGCTGGATTCTCAAGACGTTTGGCTAGATCGAGACTCTCTCCATACATCTCCGATGCTGTAGCCAGTTCTCCAAGACTGGCCTGAGCATGAGCCACATCTGCAAGAGCTTCCATATGCAGGACATCTTTGTTCAGAGAGATTGCCAATTCAAGTCGACGTGTGTCATGGAGGATCGCTGAATCCCAATCTTGATTCATGCGGGCGCATCGCGAAAGGACTGCGAGCCCGTAGATGATGCCTTCCTTGTCCTCGAGTGATTCTCTCAATGTCAGTGATCGTCGCACAGAGGTTTGAGCCGATTCTGTATCATCGATTGAAAGAAGCATGAGTGCATGGTGGTGCAGAACAGCTGCAGCGAGATGTTCTCCCTTTTCAATCGATTCAGCGTGAAAGGCAAGCTCTGCGATATCATCGATGGAACCTGAATTTCGCTTCAGATGTTCAAAACGAGCCCATCCCTTCTCGATGTCATCCTCAGCAACTTGTTGTGCATGTTCAACCAAACGGTCGAGAAGTTCGAGATTCCCAATGGCTTCAACGAGAGGTAGGATTCCCAATGCGAGAGAAGTATTGATGGAGTCAATGGAGCCTCCCCCCGTCAACATCTCGATGATTTCCCTAGCCTTCTCTGGGGACACCTCTTCGGCCATGTCGTGACCAAATGGATTCGCGTCAAGAACCTATTGCTGGCGTAGAATGAACCTTGATGATTCATAACAGTGAGGTCCATGCAACGCCATGGCACGGCATGACAACGCTTTGCAGGGTGTTATGCTTGTTGCGTTGTTGGTCCTTTTCCCAATGACCATACAACTCTTGGTTCATCAAGAAGAGAGTCCATTATGGAAGACGGTTTATGTTGAGGTTGATTCCGAAGATGAAGAGGATGCTGAGGCTCGTTCTGAATCACGAAACCGAGAAGATGTTGCTCGGATTGCCACCTTCAACATCAAGATTTTTGGTGAGACAAAAATGGGTAAGGCCGATGTCGTTTCTGAACTCGTTAACATCACATTACGATACGATATGGTTGTTGTTCAAGAGATCAAGGACCTTGACCAAACCGTGCCCTACGATTTCTTGGATGCCATCAATGCCGCGTCAAATGAAACGTACGGTCTTGTGCTGAGTGAACGATCGGGGCAACAGGAAGATGACCAAGGGGGTCAAGAACAGTATGCATTCTATTATCGAACATCCCGCTTCATTGCTGAAGACGCTTGGTTGCACAACGATTCAGAACTCGATGAGTTCCAGCGAGAACCGTTTATTTCAAACTTCCAACTGATATCGAACAACGGTACACTTCTTGAACATCTGACCCTCATTACAGTCCACACCAAACCTGCAGAGGCAGTAAATGAAACCGCTTCACTGCACAACGTTGTTGAAACCTACAACACAAATTCAACTGATTCTGATGTCGTGTTGCTTGGTGACTTTAATGCGGATTGCAGTTACGCATCAACCTATGAATTAAATCAACTGGAGATTCGCAGTCCCGAATACCTTTGGGTAGTTCCGGACTCAGCGGATACAACGTTTTCAGAAAATACGCACTGTGCTTACGACAGGATTGTGTTAACCAGCGATGTAGATGGACGCTTTTTTGGAAAATGGGGAGTTGACCGAAACATGAGCAGTTCAGATGTGTCAGACCATTTCCCTGTTTGGTTTGATCTCGACATTCGCGAGGATGTGCAAGAATGATTCGCAGAGCCTCAATACCTGGCCGAGTCAACATCATTGGAGAACACACCGATTATGCAGGCGGACGTTCCTTGGCCTTTGCATCCGAACACAGGCTTGTGCTGGAGGCAGAATTCATTGCTTCAGGAATCCATGGTGATGAGACGGTCGTTGCGTTGTGGAACGAAGCAGGCGGCCCTCCAGCACGTTTGGAAATCACAAGTTCAATACCAATTGGCAAAGGAATGTCTTCATCAGCGGCACTGTGTCTTGGTATCGTTCTTTGCGTACATGGTGATTCAATCGACAAACAAGCGGCGTGTTTGGAGGCCCAGCGACTTGAACATGTTGTCCTTGGCACACCCTGCGGCCTGCTCGACCAAATGGCAATGATGTATTCTACTGAAGGCCATTGCACAGTGATTGATTGTTCCACCTTCACAACGACTCACCTCCCGTTTCCATCGTCATGGACGTTCAAACTTGTTGATTCTGGAATTCACAGATCTCTCAATTCAGAGGATTATCGTGAAACTTCCGATAACGAAACAAAACGACTTCACGTCAAAACAGAAAATGCCAGAGTCGAAACAGCGTTGCATTCGACAAAGGAACAATTGGGCGTTCTTCTCAATGAAACGCACCAATCCCTCATGGCAATAGGCGTAAGCACACCAGAAGTTGACGAACTTGTCCAATCACTTCAGAATTTGACTGGAGTGTTGGGTGCGAGAATGATGGGGGGCGGTTTTGGTGGTATGATTTTGGTACTTGTTGAACATGAAGACGTCCTTCCACAACATCCTGTTGCAGTTCCATCACGACCGGGATTCGTTGAAGAATTGTTCTAACTTTTCGAGACGTTCTGGCGTACCCATGTCCCAGAACTTCGTAGAATCAAGGTGGACATGAATCTCATTCGCAAGAGCAGGATAGACTGTGTTTTCCCAAGACCATTGTCCATCTTTCCCGTATTCGAGGACGATGGATTTGCTGACCACTGAGGTTCCTGCCTCGTATCCGTTGAATTCGGAGGGCGGCTGTTCTTCTTTTGAATAAGCGACGAGACGGCCATCTTTGTGCTGAAGGTTCATGTCCTCATGCTCAGTTGTCACCGTCATCGTCAAACGAGAAGATTGCTTTCGGTGAGCATTGATGAGTGGGCTGTAATCGATGGGGTGATAATCATCCCCCCAAAGAAGGAGAAACTCATCCTCAAGGACATCTCTTGCATTCCACAATGCTCCTCCAGTCCCCAATTGCTCTGGCTCCTTGACGAAGGTCAGATCTATTCCCTCGTGAACAAATTCACTGAACTGTTCACCATGGTGACCGGTTAGCACAACTGCACGAGTACAACCTTGCCGCTTAACCCAGTCAAGGATGTGAGACAAAATAGGCTGCCCACCTACTTCAATCAATGATTTGGGGTGATTCTTTGTTTTCTCACCAAGTCGTGTTCCAAGTCCACCGGCAAGAATGACAACCTGCGGCATCCGATGTGCCTGTGCGATTGAAGCATACAAAGCACCACTTTCACGAAGGGTCCGTTTCTGTGTTTCAAAATCAACATGATACAGTCCAAAACATTGCTCATATCCTTCGGCCCATTCAAAATTGTCCATCAAACTCCAATGATAGAACCCTCGAATATCGTGCCCATTGGCAATGGCTTCAGATGTAATGAGTAAATGTCTTCGCACATGCTCTGGACGCATGTCGTCGTCATCATCTGCAACACCATTTTCGGTTACAATGATCGGGATGTTGAGTGAAGACACCATATCAAACGCTCGTTTCAATCCTTCAGCATACATCGCATAACGGAAATCTGTGCGTTCTTCCCATGGTCGAATAAGAGGGTCAATCTCAACCTTTGTTGGCATAAACGGTGTTGTAAGCAGATGAGTGTAGTAGTTGACACCGATGAAATCACTGCTTCCTTTAAGCCCATCAATCGCAACACTACGTACTGCTGAAGGCGGTTTAAATCGACCAGTTTGTAATCCTTTGATCCAACAACGATTGAACATTCCATCAAGCAGTTTTGCTTGGAATCGATGGAGTGGATTCCATCGTCGATAGGGGTCAAAGATATTGATGTTCTTGACAAGTCCAATCTTTGCATTTCGACCATGTTTCATCGATTTAAGGGTTCGATAACACAATGCATGCGCCCGCATGAGATTCAGCGAAACATGGCGTGTTTTCTTGAATGAACGTTCTCCTGGTGGAAATTCACCGAGAACATACCCCATTGAAGCATATACTGCAGGTTCGTTGATGGTGCACCACCACTCAACACGGTCAGCTAGCACTTCAAACATCTTTGAACAGAATCGAATCCAGTAAATGATGTTCGATTCTTTTTCAAAGGCACCTCGATGTTCCCACCACAGCGGATTTGTAAAATGATGAAGCGTCACCATCGGTTGAATTCCTCGCTTGAGTAAGCGGTCAACCAGATCACTGTACCAATCGATTGCATCCTCGTCCCACACGCCCATTTCTGGTTCAACACGACTCCATTCGATGGAGAACCGGTAGTGCGTCACATTTAGATTGGATATCAAATCGATATCTTCCACTTTTCGATTCCAATGATCGCATGCATCCCCACTCAGTTGACCGCTTTTCGATTGCGGCTCGAACTGCGTCCAATTGTTTGAGTTTCCACCTTCAATTTGATGGGAAGCAGTGGCGACTCCCCACATGAACGATGGAGGAAAGGCTTGACCATCCACCAATGAAGTGTAATCGACCTTCGTCCAATCGCGATGCTCTTCGACACCCATAAGACCACGGACCATCACTGAACTCGAGACCAAGCACCATCGCTTCCGACATTCCAGTACTGCAATTCCGTGCTTGCATCAACGTACCAACCGGTCTCGCCTTGATTTGTGCCAGGTGCGGCTTGCATAACACCAACTTGTCCAGCCGTGGTTGCCAACTGTTGTCGAAGTTCTTGCGCAAGTTCGGGCTCAGTATGTGTTTGAGTTGATGAAGTTTCAACAGGAGTTTCAGTAAGCGTTTCTGAATCGGTATCTGACGTCTTTTCGGAATCATCGATTAATTGTTCTTCTTCATCTTCCGAAAGTTCGTAGTATTCATCATCATCCCACTCTTGGTCCTTGGCGTTACCACGACGGATGAGGACGACCAATACAACGAAAATCATCAACAAGAGTACAATGATAATCGAAACAGCCGTATTGGTTGAACCAAGAGCGCCGCTGAGTAAAACAGAATCGACGTCATAGAATTGCTGTGAGATCAAGCCATTCCATGCAACAGTACAGGATCGATCTGAACCTGCTTCTTCAAGTTCGATTTCCCACGTATCGGATTTGACGTGCGTAGCTTTTCCAGAGGTGCACGATAGGCTCGTCTGGTCGGGATTCACTTCGACTCGATTGCCTTGTGAATCTTCAGCCCAGACCGTGATGAGTGTGACCTCACCTTGGCTACGCGTCTCATTTGCCATACCCGTAATCACTCGAACAGCTTGTCCCGGCACAATGGTCAATGGAATCGTGTGTTCAGCATCGTCTTGCTCAAGCTCAAGCAGATACACGCCACTCGTTACTCCGGTAAGTTGCCAATAGCCGCGACCACTCGATGATGCCTCGAATTCAACAAAGTCATCAGAGACCAATTCTACGTTTTCTGCGGGAGCAGTGTTTCCATGAACGTCAACCAATTGAACAAAGAGATCACTCGGAACGCCTGCTTCAATGGTCAACCCTGCATCACCATCGGTAATCAAGGAGGTTCCTGTTCCAGGAACAACGTTGACTCGAACGGCTGCGAAGACGCCATCTGCATTCGCACGTATTTCATGTTCACCGGTTTCTGTCGGATACCATTTTCCATCAGCCATGCGAATCTCAAGGGTTCGATCCTGCCCTGAAATGGTCCAATTCACGGCCACGTGTGGAATGGTATTTCCATAACCATCCTTGAATTGAGGATTGAAGTCAAGATAGGAATCCGCAGCAACCTCTGTTCCTGATTCGGGTAGTTCGATGAACGCAAGTCGCCCTGGTACGATTTCATCGGACCACTGTGCTTGATGAAGGACACCTGTCGATGCGTCAAAGTAATTCGCAGAAAATCCAAGGAATTCAATTTGCTTCGGCATCACAGAAACATACGAGTCAAAAACATCAACGCTTGCTGACACACCGAGTGTTTGAGTGATGTTCGCATCCGTCTGCCAAACGTTTCCAAACGAATCCATGGCTTCGTGAACCAGTGCAAATTGAGTACCTGAAGAGATGACCGATTGGCTTGGAACAAGACGCGTCGCATCTGCTGAACCATGAACAACGTCAACGTTGGTGGATGCCGGAACATCAGAGTCAACAACATGCATCGAAAACTGCCCTGCTTGACCGGGTGTCCATTGGACTTCATCATCGACGTTGGAAAGGATCCCGTTGTTCACCGACCAGTTCCCAATGGGGATTGGAACGGGAGAGGAGTAGCCCTGAGAATCGGTTCTGATTGCATCAAGGCGATAAGCCTCGCCTGAGACATACACCTCAGCCTCTGGAGTAATGCGTATCTCGACAATTGACGCATCGGAGGGAACAACACGGATTGTGCTGTTGCCCCAAATGGATCCAGCACGCACCGAAAGGTTCCAGATTCCTGGTGCAGAAGCGTAGTAATAACCAACCGGCGTGATGGTACCATTTTCAACATCCCAAACCTTGTTGCCAGCCATCGTGTTGTTCATTTCTTGCCCAAACGAATCAACGAGATCAGGATACAATTGTATTCCATCTCCGCTCCGCACAATCAGGTCATCAGGGAACACGAATTCGTACGGATCGCCTGCGATGGCCTCCATAATCACCGTTTCTTCCAATTGATCGTATCGGGCAACAACTTCATACAATCCAAGCGATGGTGGTGTCCACGATGGTTCACCTTGACCAACATACATTCCATCCACGGTCCAGACCACATCTTGTCCCGAACGAGGATTATCGTGTGAATCGATGAGATTCGCTTGCAACATGAAAGGGAATTTTGCCTGTGGTTGACTACTCGTATTGATTTCGATGGATTGGCCAAAACCAGCAACAACTGTTACAACGATCGTATCATTGAATCCAGCGTGCTCTGCACGAATGGTGACCTGCCCTGCAGACCATGGGAAGAAAAGGCCCGTCTGCTCGATCGTACCGTTGCTCGATGACCACGTAATTTCACCATCAACAACGTTGTTGAGAGCGTCATACAGTGTCGCTTCAATTTGCAATACACCATCGGACGAAATCACGGTCGATGGTGTTGAAATCACGATTTGAGCAGGTGGCCCAGCTGCAGACACAGGAATCGAAGTGAGCAAGGAAGCAATCAACAAACTGCAGAGAACTACTGCCGAATGTTGCTGATTCATGCTACCACCTAATCCTGCCACTCAACCCAATCGCTTTGACCAGGTTCTCGATAGTACCACGTTTCGTCATCACTTTGCGCCCATTCTGTGCCGTCATCATCGGTTCGATGTTCGACAATCCAACTCGTGTCTTCCTTTTCCTCAGTCTCTTGAGGAGGCGGGCCTGATGGTCCTGCACTCGGTGCAGGTCCCCTTGGACCAGGGGCTGGACCAGACGGACCGCGTGCAGAACGTGGCTCGTCATCTTCATCGTCGTAGTCATCATCCCAGTCATCATCGCCTCCTGAACGGAATGCCATGACCAGAAGCACAAGGACAACGGCAACGATGAGGCCGATGAGAACAGCACCGATGTAGTACAGTGTTCCACCTGCGGCGAAGAAACCGCCGAAGGTTCCCGTGACTTCAATCTCGTAGTTTTCGCTGACTTGCCCAGCAGAGACGGTGATGGTTTGCGGTCCACTGTCCAACGTTGTAACCTTCCACGTACCTTGTCCAGTGCTCTCAGCAGTACCTCGTCCAGTGGCGTCAACACGCGCACTGCTTGGAACTGGGATTGGGTTTGCAAATCGATCGAAGGCTTGAACGGTGACGTCAATCGAGGCTTGCTGCTCAACGGTGACAGCTGACAATTCAACTTCAATGAAATCGACAATCATCTGTGGTGAAATCTTCAATTCGAAGGTGTTTGATGCGCCTGGAGTTGAATATTCCATAACGTGGTCACCCGCTGCAGATGCTTGATAGAGATAGGAACCGGTTGTCGATCCCGGTATAACACGGTCCGATGTTGTGCCATCCTCGACCCATTCAACATCCTGTAAGAAGGTGTTTCCGTCGCTGTCTGTACCCGTGATGGTGATGTCAATGGATTCTCCTGCATCCTCATCAAAAGTGTTGAGTTCATGATCAAGCGAAACTGCAACTCCATGGTAGACCGAGATGTCAACGGCACGAGTGTAGTTGAAACCATCAGCGTTTTCGATGAAGGCTGAAATCCGATAGTTGCCCACAGTGGTCGCTTCCCATTGGTAGCCATTTGCGACGAATTCAGTCGTGAAGTCAGCAACAGTACCCGAATCTGTGTCTTCAAACAACCATGTCAAGACCTCGACACCGAGTGGATTGAGATCACCATCACTCAAGGCTACTGAGAAATCGATGGAGTGGTCAGCACTAATGTTGTACACTGTTCCAGTGTCACCATTGGACGAAATCGTGTTCATCGTGAAGACTTGGATGATTCCCTCTGAAACTTCAACATTCACTACTTCGCTGAACAATTGTCCATCGAAGGTGTACTCTGCACGAACCACGTATGCGGTTGAGGAGGACAAAATTGGCATGAATTCAGTCTCATCGGACAAGGTGTACAACAACACAGATTGATCGCTCCAATCCGGATGAGCAACAGTCCAGTTGACATCGATCGTCCAGCGGTTGCCTTTCGCATCGCTCGCTTTCGCCTTGACGACAAGGGTCTCGTCCGCCGTCATGCTGAACGTGAGGTCGTCAGCATCAACCGAGTCAACAATCAGCACCATATCGACCATAACGCCCTTTGTAACGTTGATGGTAATCGATGAGAAGATGGTCTCGTATTGTGCTGTAATCACACGACCTCCCAAGCCGTTTGGAATCCATTGAACTGGATGGTCGAGCGTGATGTTCAACGCTCCGTCATCAATTGATGTCCAATTCGACAGTGGGAGATTCACTGGGAGACGGTTGCCTTGTATGTCGATACGAGTTGTATTGAGGAAGACAACCTCATCAGCAGTAATGTCCCACACCGATGGAACAATTTCGAGGGAAGCCATCTGGCCATGTCCTGTTTGGATGGTGATGGAGTCCGAAAGACCAATCGCTGAAGTAATCGAAAGTTGCCATGTACCGACGGTGTTGGCAAAGTACATGCTTGTCGCCTCACTGTAGAATCCATCGTTGACCGTGTAGGAAAGTGCACCTGCCTCGGTCAATGGAATGATGTTTCCAAATTGATCGTACAATGTTGTCGTGATGGCACATTCTGTACCAGCAGCAACAACTCCTGTGCATCCAGTCAACACAAGGTCCGTTGGTGCGCCCAGCTCAACAAGAACATTGACGACGACCGAAATCGTTCCCCATGTCACAGTAACGGTTTGCCCACCAACTGTGTACGGTTGGAAGACATCCCCGAAGGTTCCACCCATCGTACCGTTGCTTGGGGTGAAAGTGATGCTTTCGCCCGTCACAGTGTTACCGTGTTGATCGACAACATTGGCTGTCAATTCAAGCGTTTCATCGGTGGTGATGGTTGCGCTGAGAGGTGTGACGATCAAGTCGACCGGCGCCCCGAAGGTGACGGTCACCGTTTCATCCTCGCAAATAACACCAAAACACGCAGTAACGGTGTGAGTTCCTACAACGTCTGGTGTAAACAATCCGTTTGAGTCGATGGTGCCGCTGCTCGCAGCCCAAACAACTGGTACACTCGCAACCAGTGAGTTGTAATCATAGGTCGATGCACTGAATTGAACCGTGGAATCCGCAGTCGTCGTGGTTGCGGTTGGCGAGATCGTGACGTAGTCGATGTCTGTGTAATTCATTGTCATCAACGGTCGCTTGGAGAGCGTCTGATCGCTGTTGTCAGAGAAAGATGCCTCCATCCAACCTTGCGTCGGAGTTCCGATGATGACCCAATTGTGAACAGCATCAATGTACATCGAACGATGGCCTAAGTCAAACTGAATCCATGAATCGATTGCTTGTGAATTGCTGATGTAAACAGTATCGATTGGCGTTGAGTCATAATCAACTCCAGGTTGCATTCCAGAGGCCGCCCATGTCGTACTTCCCGTTCCATTCCACGTTGCTGTTGTTTCAGACCAACCTGAGGTAAGGACTCGATGGACGGTGAACGTCATTCCAGTTGCTCCTGCACCAAACGTCAAATCTTCAAGATACATCTCCAAGTCAACAGAATGCACATTCATGCTTGGATTGAAGGGGATTTGACCGAAATCAGCACTGACGAGCAATCGGTACTCGTCCTGAGCAGCATCAACACCAATCATATTGACGTCACCATTGAGATTCGTGTCCAATGCACCACTGAAGATGGAAACATCTTGCACATTGGTGTGTGCGAGTTCGTTAATCTCGTTTCCTGTTTGGAACTCATACGACCACGTGTGATCGTTGTTGTCTTGAGTCACGGGGTCCCCTACTCCGACAATCCAACGTGATGACGATGGGCCCGGAATCGATCCGTTGACCGCTTGCACCCACCATTCAAAGGTCGAACCGGGTGCCACATCGTTGGCAAAGGTGAAACTCGTTCCCGAGATTTGGTTCGATGTTGCTGACTTGAAGGTGTATTGTCCTGAAGCATTTCGAATCGTCACGATGTAGCCCGTTGCACCAGATACCGTGTTCCAGTTGAGGACAGGCTTGTCGAGTGATTCAAGGAGATTGGCTGTCGTATCGTACAGCACAGCTCCATCAAGAGGTGAGAGGAGCACTGGCTGAGCAGGCGGTACAATTCCTGCAACGTTGTCAACATAATCGATTCTCAGCGTCGGCCGGTTGGCTTTGGTGGAGTATTCACCTGATGCAAACGTGTGCAAACTACCAGCCGTACCAACGGTCTTGAGTTGGATGGTAAGGGTCATGTTCCCACTTGCAATGTTCGATTGAGCAAGCGATGTAATATCCCACTCGAGCCATCCAGAAGGTGGTGTTACAGAGAGGGTTGAACGCGTGATTTCATTCGCACTGCATGCCGGCGGTTGAAGCGCTGTTACGCTTGATTCAACGAAGGTCGAACAGGCATGAGCACTCACGGTGAGTGGAGAGACACCAGCAACGGTTGTTCGATACAGTCGAAGCATCGTAGAGGTTGGCGTCATCGCACTCGGCCATGGCATTTGAGAGAGGTCAAATTCGATGTAAATCTCTTGGTCACCGGATGAACTCGCTCCCAACTTGAGCGTCGTACTTCCACCATAGTTGGTGTTGAGTGATGACGAGACCGTGTAAGCATCAGGTGCTGCGGGCAACAGGCCTGTATCAGTGAATATTGAACCACTCGAGAGATTGACGGTATGATTTCCTGCTCCGTCATCGGTGCCCTGGTCTGATGGGATACGGAATTTGTGAACTTGCGACCATTCACCGACTCGGGAATAATCGTCAACAACATTTTGATACGACAATGTTCTCCAGTATACCCAGTTATCGTCTGTGTCTTCTACCTCTTCAAGCAACAACGTTGTGGTTGCTGCATCCCAAGTAAGGCCATTTTCGCTCAATTGTGTGGAATTACCCTGATCAATACAGCCTAAATCCTGTACCATTCGTTCATCACCAGCGAAACAAAGGAGATATCCTGATTCATTCGAGGACGGAGGAGTCCATGTTATGTTCACTTCATCTGCTCCAGAAGGCCGAGGCTCTGAAAGATTCCAGAGCGTTGCTCCGTCGACAGGAACCAATCCTGTTGGACTTGATGCGACATAAGGGTTGGTCATTCTGTACGTGATGTTGAGTGATGGACGGAGGTCTGCACTTACTTCGTTGCTTGAGTACATGTCGATTCGACCATCAACACTGCTGTCGTTTTCTTCAGCTTGTACGAGGAAGTCGAGGCGTGTCGCTCCGTTTGCAACCGCTTGTTGAAGTAAAAGAGCGATACCACCGGTTTGGTATGGATCATCCCAGAAGATCTCTTCACTTCCATAAGCCGGAATGTCCGTATCCGTTGAGTGATACGCTCCTGGTGCGTTCCATTGGGTTGAGTTGGTTGCATTGTTCCAGTTGGCATCACCATCGAAGGCAGTGTGAATCAGCGACGGACTCCAAAAGACCTCTCCGTAACTGGTAGATTTCGTGTTCAACGTGAAGAAGGCATCCATAATTTCGTAGGTACCATTGATTGGTAGTTTGGTAAGATCGACCGACATAATGAACGATGATCGCTGAGATGTACCCGTGCTGTAGGATGAGCGACCAACACTCAATGTTCCTGAATTGTAGAGGTTTGCGTTGGAGGCTGCCGAATCGAGGGTTGTATCGATAACGAAACCAGATGGTTCGTTCAACGACGGTAAGAATCCGCCTTCAGAGACGTTGATGTAGCCCCATGTACTGTTGATTTCATTTCCGATATCGTGTGGTATGTGGAACACAGAACTGGTTGACCGAGGGCCGAGCATCTCGTCGTTGACCGGTTGTACAAACCAGCGGATGCTCTGATTGGTGGCAAGGTCACTCGATGGTTGGAAAGAAAGATTCTGGAGGTCGAACAGCGTTGTATCAACTCGTGAGTCATAGGTGGAGAATCCTTGCATGATGTCGGTTGCATCGTTTTGAATGAAGAGTTTCCAATCGTCGATGTTTGCAGCATTGGAGTGCGTCCATGACATCACCGGCAGGGTCGATGGTTCTGGAACGTGTCCACTCAGGTCCCATTCGATGTTGCCATCCAGTGGGAGGGCGTTGCTTGCTGCAACGGTTGGAATAGGTGCAGTTCCGTCCGTCCATGTCAGATTCAACCAAGGTCGTTGAGTTGACAAGCCTTCTGTACTCGTGAATGTAACGAGGTCACCAGAGGAATCACTGGTCATAAGAGCAATGGAAAGGTACGAATCACCGTTTGCTATCGCAGCCTGAACCAACTCTGTGACATCCCAATCCATCCAGTCTGCGGATGAGGATGCGCTGAGATCGCTCAGTGAACCGACGTCTGTACCAATGGCTCGACCACCATCAGCAGACCAACCGTTGGTTCCATCGTAAGTTGAATTGTTCACTGCAGTAGTCCAGGTCTGAAGGACTGGACGGACCGCAACCTGAACGTTGGTATCCGATCCGGCTTGCGCCCACATCGTGAGTTCAGCATTGGTGACTCGAGCATTGGTTGGTGTCGGAAGTTGATTCAGAGGAATCTTGAGTAGCGCACTCGTGTGGTAGCCACTTGCGAGTTCTCCAACCTTCAATGACGTTGAAGTTGAGTAATTTTGTTGACCCTCGTAGCCGCCAGAAGCGACCCACGTGTCGATGAAGTGTGGAAGCTGCAAATCAGGCATTGCTTCATGGTGGCGTATCTCAACCGCAGCACTGGTCGATGAGAGGTTCCACGTTACCAGCGAGGGGAGATTGAAGTGGAAGGTATCAGACCAATTTCCAAGTTGATTGGTCGATGAAATAGCACGAACGCGCCAATACCATGTCTTCCCGTCGGTCAAGTCCGATGTTGGAGTGAAGGATTTGTTTGCCATATCAAAGCCAGAATTTGACCATGATGTTTCGATGCTCATATCGTTGCTGTCGAATGTATCTAGCGTATCCATCTGCACGGCGTAACCGCTGATACCAATTCCCGAGGAATGTGTCCAATTCATCAACGGTCGATGTACTGGCTCAGGATTGATACCGGGTGCAACACTCCACGATCCGTTGAGTGGTAACACGGGAGCAGGTTCGATTGGGATTGCGTTAGAACCGGGTACGTAAACAAACGACAATTCCGGTCGCTTCGCATCTACAGCAGCGCCTGTATGGAACAATACGTCGCGAATTTGGCCGCTACCGGCGCCAACGATTCCAAGAATGAAGTCGGCAGAGTGGTTGTCTCGCATGGCGTTCTGAACCGCCAACGTGACGTTCCAATTAACGGATGAACTGGATGTGTAACCCGTTCCAATGCTTACCGAGTCGAGAAGGGAAGATCGTTCGCTACCTTTTGCCCCCACTGTATTCCATGTGTTCGTACCGTCGTACGTTGCCCATGTAGCACCGTCTTCAGTCCAACCATGTTGCGTGTTTTCCCATGCGCCAACAACGGGCGCACCGAATGGGACATCACTCAGGTAGAATTCGAGGTTGGCTGATTCAACAGCGTAACCAGACGGCAGGAATGTGGTGGAGAGATCGCACCCAAACAGGACTGTTGTCTCGGATGGGATGGTGTTGTATGAGACCTGCAATTCGGTTTCTGAGCCATAGTTTGAACTCGGCATTCCTGAATCGATGTATGTATCTCCACATGCCGGATGGAGGCCATCAGAACTCGCATTTCCTTGTTTCAATCGGAATTCATATCGGTCTCCGCCAAGCCATGTTGAATCCAATGCACTGATCAGGAACGATGAGTAGGACCATTCTCCATGCCGATTGTCAGAATCAATGTGGAGCATTCGCCAATTGTACATGTGGCCGGTTTCAAGGCTTTCAGTTCCAGAGAAACTTAATTCGCCATCGACAGGAGCAAAATCGTTATCGAAACGGGTATCGAACCTCGCCACTCGATCGTGGAACAAGGAATCTGTTGAGAGTTCAAAAATCATGTCATAGGACGCTGAAGTCGAAGATGCCCATGTAAGCGTAGGTGTTGTGTTTCCTGTAAAATTGTGACCAGTTTGGTTCCACAATGTTTCGCCATCCCAAGGGGACGTAAGCGATGGGGCGACCGTGACAGGCGTCGACCAGTTGTATGTGATGAAGAGGTGCGGTTTGTCCGCGTCGTTGGTTGTATCAGATGAGTGGAAGGTAACCGAATCCACGCCATTGTTCGCTGAATAAGCACCATTTTGAGACCGTGCAGCCATGGCAAAATCGAGTGATGCCGGACCGCTGTTGTCGATGTGCTGCTGGAGCACACTTGTCAAGTCAAAAGCGAAATCATCGCTTATTTGCGACCCCATGAGACCAGAATCCGAGGCATAACTGAAGTAATCTCGACCTCCGTCGTTCCAGAGTTGACTGGAGATAGGGCGACGCCATGTGGTTTCGTCTTCGACCCAAACATCGACCGTATCCATTTGGTGTAGTGCGAGGGTAGCGGAACCGCTCGAAGTCGAACGGGTCAAATTCAACGATGCACCGACGATGGTAGCGTTGGAGTGAAGTCCCAAGCGGTCGAAGTTTATGCGGAAATGTGAGATGGATTCACGGTTCGATGTGACCTGTGTCACGAGGGTTGTCGATGCACCGTAATTGCTGTTCTTGTTGTCCTCGTCGACGTAGGTATCCTCAATGAACACCACGTCATCTGAGAGGTCATCAAGATCTACAGCAAGAGATGCTGTACCATCTGGATTTGCAACGATGTCGTGCGTAGGTAGGAAGAAGTGGCCACTTGTCCAATCGCTTAGAATTCCTGTTGAGTCCATTGCGCGCATTCGATAGTGCATGTAGGTACCGTTTTGGAATGCATCGGAAGAAGGGATATCCAGTGAACCTGTCGTTCCAGAGAATGCAAAGTTCGAGGATTGAGTGTCGGAATTGTAGAGCCAATCATAGTTGTCTTGGTCGCTCTTGAAGCTGTCACTGAGTGAGAGTTGGGCTTCGACCAGGATTCCAGAATATCCAGTCCATGTCATGCTTGGAGTCAAGTCAGCAGAGAGATAGAAATCTCCTGACATTAGAGGCGCTCCGTCTTCAACGAAATCCGGTGTGATGAGACCTCCCGATCCTGCAGTTGTTGTCGAAGAGTCAATTCGGAGGCTCGGTCGATCTGCTGCATTGATGGTTTCATTCATTGCACAATCGTATTGTGATCCATGAGCAGAGACAAGAATCTCCAATGCTGTCGCGCTGGATGCAACAGCACGTTGTGCGAGCGCTGTTACGTTCAATTGAACGTTGGAAGAACCGCCTGTCGGTCCAAGGGGAGATGTAACAATCGGAGGTTCCCAATCCGAACGATCTGTTCCATCATCAGCCCCAGGCTCACCCCACAGGAGAAGACCATTGCGAGAGTTCCACGTTGCGTTTTCATCCCACGTAACGCTGGTCGAAGCAGGATATACTGCAAGACCGTTGGTTGGACCGCTGTTGGTACAGACCAAGTCCAGACGGGCGGAATGGATGGTGTCAGTTGAAGAAAAACTGAGCGGGAAGGAGAGTAAGAGTCGCGCCTCTCCCGTTCCAGAATCACCAAGGAGGCCAGTATCATCGCCTGCGTAGTCATCGTTTGGGTAATCCGAATCGATGTAGGTGTCAAGAGACGGGGAAATGGTTGAAATGACGTGCTGTACAGATGGTTCATCTTCCAGAAGTTCTGGTGCAGGGAAGGCGGATGGAACAAACACATCTGCAAAAAGGAACATCAAAATCAACGTCAGTGCAGTGAAGACATTTCGGTTTTTGGTACTGTTTCTCATGGCGCTCATTCGACCTAAGATGTCGGGGGTTATGACTGATTCGGCGTACGCCCCCCTATAGGGGGGCGATAACTTGTGTCGAAAAAAAACCAACCGAATGTTGAAGGAGGCCCGCCATTCTCTTGGGGAACATGAGCGAACTGTGGGTTGAACGACATCGCCCCCAGAGCGTCAATGAAATCAGGGGACAAGCCTCTGTCGTGAGCCGATTAACGGTTTATGCGGAGCACAAAGAATTCCCACATTTGCTGTTCGCAGGACCACCTGGTACAGGGAAGACAACGGCTGCAATGGCGCTGACGAAAGACGTCTTTGGCGAACACTATCGAGACAACCTACTCGAAATGAACGCATCAGATGAGCGTGGCCTTGATAAGATACGCTCCAAAGTCAAACAATTCGCTCGAACACAGCCATACGGCGACGCAAAATTCAAGATCATTTTCCTCGATGAATCCGACGCCTTAACCAATGATGCACAAGGTGCGCTTCGTCGAATCATGGAACAATATGCAGAAACTTGTCGGTTCATCCTTTCATGCAATTATTCTTCAAAGGTGATCGAGCCGATTCAATCTCGTTGTGCCGTATTCCGTTTCCGCCCACTTGCAGACTCTGAAGTTCTCGATCAGGTCAAACATGTTGCAAGCGAGGAGAAGGTCGGCCTCGAGGAAGATGCTGCAGAAGCACTTGCAAAAATAGCACAAGGCGATTTGAGAAGAGCGATTACTGCGTTGCAAGTGTCGGCCGCAATCAGTGACACAATCACCCGATCAATCGTGTACGAAACATCTGCGACTGCCCCACCCGAAGCGCTGCACCAGTACATCATGGCCTGCAAAGACGATGGCTTTCATGTCGCCCGAAGACGCTTGCAAGAACTCCTCAACAAGTACGGATTGGCAGGCACGGATTTTGTTGGCCAACTCCACCGTGAGTTGTACAGTGTTGACTTCATCTCAGAGATGAACAAACTTGAGCTTACAGAAATCATGGCTGAGGTCGACTACCGTCTTGTCGAGGGTGGAGGCGAAAAGATTCAACTCGACGCCATGACAGCTAAGCTTGTCTCAATGCTGCGAAATCAGTGACAACGTTCACTTTCACTTTTCAGTAGGACTCGCCATCAAGGTGGTAGTACATTCTCAAGTGGCGTGGTCATGAGCAAGATATTGGAAGCGTTTCTCGACATTTTATCCTGGACTCCACTCGTACGATACATCCGAACGTATCGGACGCAACGGTTGCTTGAACGAACAACGAAACTGCGTATGTCAAAACAAATCGATTCCGTGTTTGAGGGCATTCTCAAACGTCATTCAGACATGTTGTCTTGAACCGCAGATTCGCTTGTTACCACAAGATTCCAAGTGTATTCCTGCACATTTTCCCACGGGTCGCCCTGTTCAGTAATTCTGACAACGATTACGTGGGTTCCTTCTTCCAAATCAGTTCCGAGGAAAATCGAGAATGGTTGATCTAAATCCCCATGCGGGGTAAGGTTTGGAGCTGTTTTGTTGGAGGTCGATGTACCATTCGCAATTCGATCCGAATTGTTTGTCCAATAGGAAATATCGTCATCACGGACGGTTTCATTGGCTTGGAATTCCCGCGAGACTTCAACAACCGCACCATCTGAATTCACGTTATCCATCAGGCCAAAGAGCAGCCAAGAATCCCCTGCTAAAATTGGTGAGCCATCGGTGTGCCATGTCAACGTTGAACTTGATGTCGCCATGGAGTGAGGGTATGAAATATCCTCGCCATCGTCTGTTATGACGGTCCACTTATTCGCCAACTCTGGGGCTGCGATATCTCCAAATGGTGGATTAACCAGAAGGAAAGACAATGCAAGGAAGGTAAATGTGTGCAAAAAAGCAGCCTTGAACCACGTTCCGCCACCATAGTGCTCTACGAATCGTTCAGGCATGATGGTCCGGTGCAACGATGGAAGAAGGAAGACGCACGTAAGCGGCAGGATGTACAGAATCTTTGAGTTGTCAGGGTCGGTCGATCCCATCATTACATAACGCATCAGGAGTGTAATCGTTAATGAAAACGCTAAAACAAGCCACATCGATGCCGTATCCGCTCGTTCCTTGTGCACATGCTTGACTGGGTCAAACGCTTCTAATCCAAGGTTTCGTCCAGTTCGACGTACCTTCTTTTCCCGGTCACCGCCTTGCGTTCGCTGACGACGTTCACCTTGGGCCGCAGTCATCGCCGTCGAGAGGTCGACCATACCCTATCGGATGGGTGAGAGTGAATGAAGGATGCGGTCGAAATCCTTCCGTTTGAACCCGCATTCTTCAAATGGGGGTTTTCGCAGGCGAGGGCAGGCCGGGGTGGCGTAGTTGGTAGCGCGTCGGACTCATAGGGCAGCCTTCAAGGCG
>MDSX01037429.1_pt1 | contig 58885 bp, 49 predicted proteins | sample 811141 | NCBI WGS metagenome assembly MDSX01 (sample SAMN05326642, study PRJNA326480) | marine metagenome | isolation source: seawater | place: Atlantic Ocean: South East | collected 2010 | reverse complement strand
TTTGCAACCTCGACTTCTCTGATACTCCACGAGCCAGATGTACCGCTGCGAAACCTGACAGAGATCGTAGACAGCCTGGGCTTCCGGGCTCTTCCGGAATCTGATAGGCAATCGGTCCAAGCTTCTAGCGAAGCCGCTCTCCGTCGAAGGGCGATACCGGCCCTGGTAATCGCCTTATTCGCAATGTTGTCGATGTTTGTTCGCTTCCCAGCAATCGACTGGATCATTGCAGCGCTTACAACAGTCAGTGTCTGGTGGGCAGGTTGGGGTTTCCACCGCTCTGCGAAAATACAAATAGCGAGAAGATCTTTGGCGATGGACACACTGATTTCGCTCGGCGCAATAGCTGCTTGGTCATGGTCGGTCGCGGTGCTCGCGATCGGTGCCGATCAAGGACTGCATTTCGGTGGCGCCAGCTCAATTATCGCCTTTGTGCTCTTAGGAAAATGGTGGGAAGCACGCGCCTTGAAAACTTCCGGCGATGCCCTCGAATCTCTGGCACAGATCACACCAGATCATGTTCAGCTAACCAACGGCGAGATAGTAAGACTGGATCAAATAGTTGTCGGGACCGAATTCATCGTTGCGCCCGGGGAACGAATCGCCACCGATAGTGAAGTGTTGCAAGGTCATTCAGAGGTGGATGCATCCCAATCAACAGGTGAGACTTCACTGATCGAAGTTTCACCTGGATCATTAGTTTCAGGCGGGTTTCTGAACTGCAGCGGAGCATTAACTCTGCGGGCAACCGCTGTCGGCAACGACACTCATCTGGCCAGAATCGCCCAACTTGTGGAAGAAGCGCAGTCGGCGCGCGCTCCAATACAACGGATTGCAGATCAAGTCGCCGCTAAATTTGTTCCCGCTGTGATTCTGATTTCAGTTGGAACTTTCTTCACGCATTGGCTAGCCACAGGAATAACAGATAATGCTCTTATCGCCTCAGTAGCAGTACTGGTCGTGTCATGCCCCTGCTCTTTGGGTCTAGCTACCCCGCTCGCCATTTTTGTTGGGACCGGAAGAGCAGCTCAGCTTGGAGTGATGGTCGCAGGTGCTCACATACTGGACTCGACTAAAGCTATCGACACAGTGGTCTTCGACAAAACAGGCACAATCACGAAAGGCACACCTTCCATAACCGATGTCCTTGCACCTAACGACAGCAAACTCACTCTCCTCACACTTGCGACAGAACTCGAGTCAAGATCCGGGCATCCGATTGCACAAGCCTTCAAATTCTTCCCCAGCACCCCGTCCGAGATCGAAGACTTCACTATGCACCCCGGAAAAGGAATTAGCGGACTAGTGAATGGCATCGAGATAAGGATCGGGAAAGCGGAGCTCTTTGACAGAATCCCTCAAACGCTGACCGCGAGCTCTTCTCAAGGATCAATATTGTTTATTGGTAGAGGCAGCATCGCCGAGGCGAAAGTCACTTTGGGTGACGAAGTTCGAACGACGAGCGCTGAGGCGATTGAGTTGCTTCGCCAACTAAAACTTGAGGTGGCACTTCTCTCTGGAGACTCCTACCAAGAGACACGGGATGTGGCAGACAAGGTCGGCATCCTGGACATCAAAGCGGACGTCCTTCCCGAGGACAAGCACCAGTTCATCTCTGACCTTCAGTCTGAAGGAAAATGCGTAGCTATGGTGGGTGACGGGATAAACGACACTCCCGCGCTAGCAGCTTCCGATCTCGGCATTGCACTCCAATCTGGGACTGCCGCAGCCCAGCGAGCGGCAGATTTAACAATTATCACAAATGATCCCCGAGCTGTAGCTGACGGAATTGCTCTCTCAAGAAAGACGCTTAGAGTTATAAAAACAAACCTCGTCTGGGCCTTTTCATACAACTTAATTGCGATGCCTCTTGCAATCACTGGATTGTTGCGCCCAACTCATGCAGCTTTCGCAATGGCTCTTTCCTCCTTGTTGGTGGTCACCAATAGCCTTTCCTTGCGCCGTTTCACAAGTTTGAGCAGCGAATCACCCGCCTGAATTCCCGGCCGCTTCAGACCCTCTCAGTGCCTCTTAGCAATTCAGCGGTCAATAGGTGCAGATATTGCCATCTCTATGCGCCTAACCTCAGAGGCGTGAAGGATCTCAAACCCCGTGTTCTCTCAGAACCAGAAGTTCTAGAGCGCCTCAAAACCAAACGCGGACAACCGGGTTATTTAGCAATGTTCAGCTCTTGGCTCGGAGGCGTAATTACGGACCCAGCCTTAATGCAAATTCCTCTTGATGACCATCTCGTCCATCGCGGACATGGCGTATTCGATACATGCACCCTCGGCGATGGCAAGTTATACCGACTAAATACTCACCTAGACAGATTGCTTCGGAGCGCTTCCCTCGCTCGAATAGAACATCCATGGACGAAGAATGATCTGATCAAGATGGTGGCTGGCACCGCCGCAGCTTCCAACGTACGAGATGGAGCCGTGCGGTATTGGATCACCACGGGACCCGGCGGTTTTTCTCCGAGCCCAAAAGAGTGCCCTGAGGCCTGTTTCTACTGCGTTATTTTCGATCCAATTCCTTTAGCTGGATCTAAATCCGGACCCCTGTCTGAAGGAATCAACGAAGTAACAGTTCTCGATACGCCGATGAAGCCCCCTCTCCTAGCGACAATCAAATCCAACAACTATTTGCTCAATGTCCTCACCCACATGGAGGCAGTAGACCGAGGAGGAACGTTTGGAATTCTCGTCGATGATTTGGGTTATGTCGCCGAGTCGTGTGTATTGAACGTCGCGTTCATTACCCAAGAAAAAGTTCTACGCACGCCACCGTTCGAAGGGATTTTATTAGGTGCCACTATTCGTCGCGTTATGGACCTAGCAGCCTCAACATTGTCCGAAGAAAAGCTGATTTCAGACGTTGATCAATCGCCTATTCTCGCGTCTGAAGTCTCGGGAGATCAGATTTCTGAAATGTTTCTCTGTGGAGGAGACACCCACCTGTACCCCGTTTTGTCTTGGGACAAAATCCCTGTTGGTCAAGGAAAAATTGGACCGGTCGCAAAACGCCTAACCGAATTACTCGAAGCGGAGGGCACCGGGCAAACATCGGGTGACCCTGACGACTTCATAGACGTTCTTTACGATCAATAACGAAGCGAAAGGGTGCTGATGCGCTTTAGCGACCGGGTCGGCCAACTTATTCATTCACCGATAGGTGCTGCGCATGCCCTCACAGGACTGCGGACTAACGACCGAGCTCTTTTGGACCTCTCTCAGGCTGCCCCTTCTTTTCCACCTTCTAAAGCTGTCCTTGAACAAATCTCAGAAGCGGTTCATCGCCCAGACACCGGCCGCTACGCTCCGCAAACTGGTTTACCGGCACTAAGGGAAGCATTTGCTCAAGATTTAAATCGCGGATATGACTCAAACCTTGGGCACGACTCAATCTTGATTACTGCTGGGTGCAACCAAGCGTTTTGCATTACCGCAAGCGCTCTGACTTCACCCGGCGACGAAGCAATTCTGGTAGCCCCATTCTACTTCAATCACGATATGTGGCTACAAATTGAGGGAGTTAGAAACCGATACTTGAATTGCGGTCCTGAACTTTTGCCCGATCCAGATGAATTGCAGGGACTCATAACAGCGAAAACGAAGCTAATTACTTTGGTAACTCCGGGTAATCCCACGGGTCAGACTGTTCCCAAGCAACTAATCCACCAATTCGCCGAAATAGCGAGGGAAAACGGCATTGCCTTAATCCTCGATGAGACCTACAGGTCTTTCCGTCGCGGGCAGGGAACCGCTCACGACTTGTTTCAAGATCCAGCCTGGGGTGACCACATAATTAGCCTTCATAGCTTTTCTAAAGATTTCGCCATCCCCGGCTACAGGTGCGGGGCGGTAGTCGGTGGCCCCGCAGTGATCACTGAGGCACTTAAAGTTCTAGATTGCATATCAATCAGCGCTCCTCGGATAGGGCAAGAAGCCGCCCTCGCGGGACTGCGTCACGCACAAGAATGGCGCCTGAACCAAGTCACGAAGGTAAAAAGCCTCGAGCAACAATTTCTGACTGCTATGAGTAGCAAGCCCGGAGGGTTCAGCCTTAAGTCTTCCGGCGCCTACTTTGGGTGGGTTGAGCACCCCCGAAAGGATTTAAGCAGCGAAGAGGTAGTCACAAGGCTGGTGCTCGAAAACGACGTTCTTGCGATTCCTGGAACAGCCTTTACGCCAACTGACCAATCAATGCTCCGTCTGAGTTTCGCAAACCTAGATTCGCATGAGATTGAGGAACTCCCTGCGCGACTAAATGAATTTTCCGGGAGCTAGACCTAGTCTCAAGATGTGGCAGAACCCATTGATCCGCGACCTACCTCTTCAAAGGCCGTTTCCGATGTTCCGATCACCTTTGTAGCCGCATCTGATTTACCCAGTTTCGAGTCAGCTGTAAGCACTGCCACCGCCATGGCTCTTGACACAGAGACTGTATATAACCCTGAAGCTTTCTCCGGCCCAAACCCGTCACCAGGCGAACTGCGAGTTATTTCAGTCGCAACTAGAAATTCAGATGACTTAGAACAAGCTTGGGTGATTGATGTAACCAAAGTCGATCGCTCAATCATCGCCGAGGCATTAAGCGGTAAGTCGGCAGACGCTTGGAATGCCGACTTCGATGCTCGCGTCCTAGATCGTGACCTTTTCACTCAAGCAAAAGACACCTCTTCGCCGACGGCGTCTATCTCTTGGTGGGATGCTCAGCTGGCAGATGCTCTACTTCACCAGGGCAGGACTGGTTTCAGCTTCTATCACGGTCTGGCATGGGCAGTTGAGTGGTACTTGGGTCTCGAGGCTGAAGGTAAGGGGACAACCCAGCTCTCCTACACCAAAAGCGGAGAATTGACCGATGCTCAAATCACATACGCTGCCGCTGACGCTGTCGAAACACTCTGGGTTGCGGATGAAATCAGATCACGAATTTCTCTCAACGGACTCGACACTGTTTGCAGACTTGAGCAGGGGGCCCGACCCTTCCTTGACCATATGGAAAGAGAAGGCTTGCCATTTGATTGGTCTGGCTGGGAAAGTCGTCTGCTTCAAATGGAAGCCGACCGGAAACAGGTCTCTCACCGCCTTGCCGAGCTAACAGGGGGAGGCCAGGGAACCCTTTTCGAGACAACCCTTGAACCATCATGGAACCCAGGCAGTGAGCGACAAGCAAAAGAAGTCTTGAACGAATGGAGCAAAGCAGAAGTCGACGCGTGGTCTATTACCAAGTTCGGAAAATCTCGACTTCTTCTACCAACTGACCCCCTCACTGCGTCGGTGCTAACGGAAATAGGAGGACCAATTAGCACTTCCCTACTTGAATATCGGGATCTAACCAAAGTGCTTTCAACTTACGGAGAATCGATCAGAGAACACATCGATGAGGCCGGCAGAATGCACTCAGAGTATTTGCAAGTTGTTGGAACTAATACGGGCAGGTTGGCTAGTCGCCGTCCGAACGCACAAAATTTTTCACCGAAGATGAAAGAGTATATTCGACCTGCTGACCCTGATCGAGTCTTCGTGTACTCCGATCTCAGTCAGGCAGAACTGCGATTCGCTACTCAAGTAGCCAAAGACGAAAATTTGCGCGCGGCTTTTATTGCGGGGGCCGACATCCATGTCGCGACAGCCGAGAGAATGTTCGGCGCCGATATGACTAAATTGGAAAGCGGCGATCCGAAGACTTTTAATGACTTACGAGACAAGGCAAAACGAATAAATTTCGGCATCGTGTACGGCCAGCGCGGCGGCGGTTTGGCCAGAAGTCTCTCGCAGGCGGGAGTTGAGACCAACGACGAAGAGGGCCGCCAATTACTAGATCAATATTTAGCCGCATACCCAAAGATTGCATCTTGGGTGGCGGATCGAGACAAGTTCATTGATCAATTGGCTTCCTCTCATACCGAAATTGACTGGGGACTTACACTCAATTTGCACACTCTTTGGCCTGTTGTGCGTCGCGCAATGAGAGAGCACAGAGATCAACATCGCAATTGGCCTACCGCCGAGCAAGTCACGGATCTCTTAGGCGAGAACTACAGCATCAATGAAGTCGCCTGGGCATTGTCTTTTGAAGCTTCAGTTGTTGTTGACCAGCACGGAGAGACATTTGGGTTTAACTCCTTCACAGAGTCGGGCAGGCGGCAACAGTTCACCTTTCACACAGAGTCCATCTTGGAGCAGGCCGCGAAGACGATAGTCAGCTCGCCCAAAGAGGGACCAAAGCAAGTGCGAATAAATATCGCAGATAGACACAAACGGAACTTAGAGGGAGAAAGCGGCCTGCTCTCAGCAGCAGAAATTACGAAGGTACTTGAAGAACGTTCTTTAAGAAGAGCCATCGTTGACGAAGTCAACGACTTTATGGGGCATGACTCAATGCTGTTGCTACTTAATAAGTCTCTAACTGCAAAAATTTCACAGATGGCCAACGCATACCGCAACGCCCCAATTCAAGGTGGCGTAGCTGACATCATGCTCGAGGCATACGCCTTCCTTAGTGAGCGGCTTACCCGATTCGAAAGGGCTGTCGGGGTGCAAACCGTTCACGACAGCGTGGTTATCGAATGCAACCGCGCCGACGCTGAAGAGGTCGCTGTTGTCGTCCAAACAGCCCTGGAGGATGCCATGCATATTTGGTGCCCCGATATCCCAGCTCGAGCCGACACAGATATTCGGAACTCTCTTTCAGATAACGACGTGATTCAAACCATCTAGGATGTTCTTGGGGGGCTTCTTTGCGCGTTCTTGAAAAGTCTGAGATCGATGCGTTTCGTGTCGATGGCGTAGCACATATCAAAAAAGCGGTTTCACGCGAACTCGTTCAAGAAATACTCAAGTCAGTAGATCGCCTAATTAACGAACCAGGGCGCTTTGGCGGGTCAATGACGGCGCCCCACGATCCAGGCATGTTCTTTCAAGACCGATACCTGTACACAACACATCACGAATTTCGCAGATACGCAGACACTTGCGGGCTGGCAGCTATTGCTGCGGTTGCCACAGGCTCCAAAAAAATTCGCCTCTACTACGATCATGTGTTCGTCAAAGACCCCGGGACCCAAGAAAGTTTCGTTTGGCATCAAGACCGACCGTATTGGGCTGTCGACGGCACTCAAATCTGCTCGACATGGCTCGCCCTAACCGACACCAACGCAAACTCAAGCGCGCTTGAATTCGTTCGAGGCTCGCATCTTTGGAACAAAACATTTAAACCCGAGTACCCCGCTCTCGAAGGGCGCTCACCTGAAGAGGTCGAGAAGGCATTATGGAAAGGAGTTGCTCAACACATCTCTTCATTCGAAGAGCAGTGCCCTGTTTTTGAAGACGAGCCCGATCGCTACGAAATTCTTAACTTCGACGTGCAAGCTGGCGATGCCCTGATGTTCGACTTCCGAACCGTTCATCGGAGTGGCCCTAATCGCGGGAATACGCGTCGTGCAGCTATTTCATGGCGCTGGCTAGGTGACGACGCTTTCTGGGACCCAAAACCCGGCGCGGACCCCATTATTGGTGAGAACGACACAATTTTGAGCGCAGGAGATCTAATCACTGACGACGAAGCATTCCCCCTATTTACACAACTACAAACCAATCAAAAAGCAACCACATAAGGTCTAGCATCATCACATGGAACTTGAACTCGCCGATCGACTTGAACTGCTTGAACTACCGGGACGTTACGGTGACGCAATCGATGATCGTAATTGGGACAATCTCAAAAGAATCTTTACAGAAGATGCAGTGTTCGACCTAACAGGAGTTGGTGCACGCCGACTAGAAGGTCTGAACGACATCGTCCACTTCATGAACGTTGAGGCTGACCATCCCAAGACTCACATGATGACAAACATTTACATAGACGTAGATAGCTCAGTAAAGATGAACTTCAGAATCGTGGCGCTACTCGGCAAGGGACTGGTTGGCACGGCGTCGTACTATGACGAGGTTGTAAAGACCGACGTCGGGTGGCGAGTAAAGCACAGAGACTGCATGTTTCATCGCCGGGACAAAAGGGACGCGCCCTGCGATCACAAGTCGTAATGCAGGTCTTTGGATAGCGAACGTAATCACACCAACCTGAGGAAAGTCATAGAGCTAGCGCGTATATGCAACTATGCGCCGAGCAGCATCCAGCAAGCGATTTTCGTCGACCCCAAAGGAAATCCTGACCCACCCTCGTGATGGCGCACCAAATGCTCCTGCGTCCAACACGGAAACGCCTGTCTTACGATAAAGATCCCATGCAAAAGAGTTGGCGTCAGCGTTATGAGCACGCACATCTGCCATTAAAAACATTCCACCTTCGGGGATTAGGAGCGGGATATCTGCTCCTTTCTCAAGTTCCTCTACGAGCATGTCTCTTCGACGTCTGTATGTCCGGCGCGCTGCTTCAATTTCTAAATCACCGTTGCGCAGAGCGGCACCCGCTGCCTCCATCACAAACCCTGGCAACCCATAGAGATTAATGAGTGCCATTTTGCTCAGATGAGCGCCAAGCTCGGGAGGGCCCACTGCCCACCCGCACCTCCAACCCGTCATAGCGTAAGACTTTGACACACTGCTGACCGTGACAGTTCGCTCGAGCATCCCTGCAAAACCTGCAATCGAATTATGCTTACGTTCATAGACGAGGTCGCTGTAGACCTCATCAACAACGACCCATAAATCATTTTTTATTGCGATATCCGCTATCGCAGCCAATTCACCTTCAGTGAGCACCACTCCTGTCGGATTTGAAGGGTTCGAGAACACAATGCCCCTAGTTGCTGGACTAATCGCCTCCTCAAGCCTCGTGAGATCTGGACGAAAACCGTTACTAGAAGGTTGCCCCACGCGTACTTGGGATGCCCCAGTTGAAGCAATCGCAGCTTCATATGTGACATAGGCCGGATCTAGAACTAGAACTTCGTCGCCGACTCCGAAAAGACATCGACAGGCTGCATAGAACGCATTCTGCGTGCCGGCCAACACCGTTACGTAGTCAATTCCTACCTCGATTCCAGCCGAAGCCGACATTTTTTTGGAAATTGCCTCACGGAGGGAAGGCCTTCCCTCTAATTCGGTGTAGTGAGTGTCACCATTTCTTAGCGCATCTACCGCTGCGTCAACTACAAACTCTGGGGTGGCGAAGTCAGGGTCCCCGATACTTAACACGATGACATCTTCTCCCCTCGCTTGCGCATCACGGGACGCTGTCAATATGTCCCATGCCTCGGCACCCTCACCTCCAAGTGAATCGACGAACGGCGCAAATCTCATCTGACGAACAGTAGCGGCCACCAAGATCAGACCGACGCTATTCAGGTACGCTCGAGATACGTCATACGAATCGCTATCCCATGAGGAACCTGATGTCCGACTTCTCTATGCGCCCACCAGTGACCGACTGGCACTCGGATCTCGATCATTTCGACCCGAATTTCATAGCGGACCCCTACCCCATCTACGAGGACCTTCGCTCTCAATGTCCGGTAGCGCATAGCGACCGCTACGGAGGAATGACGTGGCTCACAAAGGCCGACGATGTGGCGGAAGCGGCACTCGCGACAGAAACGTTTAGCAGTCGACGCACGATAATTAGCGAGGTGCCCACTGATCGGCACGGCCTTATTCTCCCGCCGATAAACATTGATCCGCCTAGCCACACTGACCATCGGCGACTTCTCCTGCCGTTCTTCACGCCAAAAGCAACGGCCGAGTGGGAGCCAACTATTAGACAAATCTGCTCGGGTCTCTTAGAGGACCTGAGTGGAGAGGCAGAGTTTGATGTCGCTGCAAAGTACGCCCAAGAAATACCTGGTGATGTAACTGCCAGAATGCTCGGAGTTCCTTTGGAGGACACCCCGCAGTTTCGATCTTGGCTCCACGACCTACTAGAAGTAGGCCCAACAGACCCCGACGTGGCCAGAGAAACCACCAACGAAATGATGACCTACCTACTAGCTCTTACGTCGGAGCGGCGAGCCGACAAAAACGACGGCGACATGGTCCAATACCTGATAGATCAGCGCGTACATGATGTTGGTCTTACCGACGACGAAATAGCTCGAACGCTCTTTCTGCTTCTAATTGCTGGGGTGGATACGACCTGGTCGGCTCTCGGCTTTTCGTTATTACATCTTGCAACCAACCAGGAAGATCGGCAGCGGATAGCAGCGGACCGACATCTAATCCCAACAGCAGTAGAAGAGTTTTTGAGAGCTTATTCGCCTGTTTTTATCGCGAGAGTGGCGCAGGAAGACACGGAGGTAGCTGGATGCCCAATCAGCGCTGGCGAGTGGACAGTGCTGGCCTTTCCTTCGGCAAACCGCGACCCTGAATTATTCGATCGACCCGACGAAGTTCTGATCGACAGGGAGGAAAACAGACATTCGGCTTTCGGCTTAGGGGTCCATAGATGTCTCGGCTCAAACCTGGCTCGCTTAGAAATGCAAATAGCATTAGAAATGTGGATGGAACGTTTTCCAGAATTTGAGCTAACGGACATCAGCGCTGTCACCTACAGCGCCGGCCACGTTCGCGGCCCCAGGGCGATACCAATTCGAATTCTTGCTTAGGGGCCAGACTCCTGGGCCGAGACTTTTCCAGCTACTTTCAAGGTGCTGCCATATAGCGATACAACACAGAAGGTAACGATTCCCATAGCAACGATTGTGACGCGAAGGCCGATAATCTCTGCAAGCGCTCCCAAAGGTGCAGCAGCAATGCCAAAACCGGCCCAAGCCAATTGCATCAACGACTGAACTCGTCCGTGATGAGACGGAGACGAAATCGCCATCGACCTGCTGCTCGTCAAAACCATAAACCCATTCGTGGACAAACCTAGAACAGCAATAATTAGTAGGGCGAGAAGATAGTTGCGAGCTAACCCGAAACAGACCACACCGAGACCGAAAGCCAACCCGCAGCCAATCATCAACCGACTTGATCCGGGTCCGTCCGCCCTAGAAGCAACAAACGCAGTTATCGCTACCGCCCCTATCGCTGAAGCAGTCGTCAAGAAGCCAACGTGACTTTCAGATAGCCCTAGATCACCTTCAACTAATGCGGGCAGGAAAGCTACATAATTGAAACCAATCATAATTGCCAAGATGGTCGTCATAATGAGCCGTCTGAGGTCCCGCTCTCCTCGCACATAACGAAGCCCATCAATGATCTCGGCAAAGGGGTGCTTACGAGAAGGATTTACAGGCGCCAGCTTGGGTAGTCGCATAGTCAAAAACGTCGATACCGCTGAGAAAACCGAAGCGACAAGATAAGCGCCACCGATTCCTACAACCGCTACCCCGGCCAGCACCCCGGCTGCGGCAGGAGCGAAAACTCTAGTGAGGCTCATCGACATCGATGTAAGGCTAATTGCATTACCTAATTGCTCTCGGCCCACCAGCTCAGCAGAAGCTGACACGCGGGCCGGACCGATGAGTCCAAACATCGCGCCCTGCAAAAGGCTCGCCAACAGCAGCATCCAGTACTCAGCATTTCCCGAGACGACTGCTAGGCCTACAGCTCCCGCCGCTACCGCTATCGAAGCCTGACCAAAGACCATTAAGGAGCGCTTCGGCCATCTGTCCGCCAACACACCTCCCAACGGAGTGCAAACAAGAAGCCCCACACCAAAGGCCAGATAAACAACACCAAGACCGCTTTCGCGTTCAGTTAAATCCCATGCCAACAAACCCCGCAGAAGGAACTGCATCTGGACGCCCAAAAACGAAAAGACGCCTCCCCACCAAAAAAGTCTGAACGTCGGAATCCTCAGTGAGGCAAAGGTCTTCGGTCGCTTTTCGCTTGATGCTCGGAGAACCACTTCAGCAAAGTAGTCGGCTCAGTTCGCTCGCGCGCCCATTTGCGATCTACGATTCAGAGCGAAGTTCAAGCTACTATCACGATTTGACCTGATCAGGAGTTGACCAATGAGAGAAGCAGTCATCGTTGACGCTGTAAGAACCCCCGGCGGCAAGCGCAATGGCAAACTACAGGACTGGCATGCAGTCGATCTAGCAGCTCATGTCCTTAAAGCCATCGAAGATAGAACCGGTATCGATCCCGCCATCGTGGATGATGTGATTATGGGCTGTGTGATGCAGGTGGGTGAGCAGTCACTGAACATAGGGCGAAATGCTGTACTCGCTGCCGGCTGGCCAGAATCAGTTCCCGCAACTACCGTCGACCGCCAATGCGGTTCGAGCCAACAAGCTCTTCATTTCGCAGCACAAGGAGTTATCGCAGGAGCCTATGACGTAGCTATTGCAGCGGGCGTTGAAGTGATGACAAGAACCCCAATGGGCGCCAGCGTGGTGAAGGGTATGGGCTTCCCATTCAGCGAAACTATGCAAAGCCGCTACGAGGAAACTGGTCTACCACCTCAGGGAATTGGCGCAGAGATGATCGCTGACGAATACGGCTTCAGCCGGCAAGATCTTGATGCCTTTGGAGCGGAAAGCCAACGCCGAGCGGCGGTAGCAACATCTGAAGGCCGTTTCGAGAATGAAATAGTTCCGGTTCCCGTTCAAATAGATGGGCAAACCGAAATGATGACTGCCGATGAAGGAATTAGGCTAGACACGACCGCAGAATCATTGTCCAAACTCAACCCAGCTTTCCGGGAAGATGGAAAAGTTACAGCTGGAAATTCCAGCCAGATAACAGATGGTGCTTCAGCAGTGTTAGTTATGAGCGCAGAGAAAGCGGCAGAACTTGGCTTACGACCGAGGGCCAAATTTCATAGTTTTGCGTTAGCGGGCGCCGACCCTGTCACCATGTTGAAAGGACCAATTCCTGCGACCGAAAAAGTTATGGCCCGTTCAGGACTGACCTTGGATGACATCGACCTATTTGAGGTCAACGAGGCTTTCGCTTCCGTTGTACTCGCCTGGCAGAAAGAACACGGAACCGATTTAAGCAAAACAAATGTGAACGGCGGCGCAATCGCATTGGGACACCCACTCGGCTGCTCTGGAACAAAACTGATGGCGACCCTGTTAAACGAACTCGAGCGAACTGGCGGCAGATACGGTCTCCAAACCATGTGCGAAGGCGGCGGAATGGCCAATGCCACAATTATCGAGAGAGTTGAAGCCTGATGCCGAGAATGAATCTGGAAGCAAGTTCTTCAATAGTTACCGGCGGCGCGTCGGGTATCGGCGAAGCAGCAGCCAGGCAACTCGCCGCCGCTGGCTCCAGAGTTGTGATCGCTGATCTACAAGAAGACAAAGGGCAGGACGTTGCGTCCGAGCTCGGCGGGCTTTTCGTGAAATGCGATGTGTCAAATGTCGAAGATGCCCAGGCAGCGGTCGCAGCAGCCTCAGAAATGGGTCCGCTTCGCGCGCTTGTCAATTCAGCAGGACTAGGTCGTGCCGCAAGAACAATTGACCGAAACAATGTTCCAGCTGATCTCAGTCAATTTGAGTTCGTTATCAAGGTGAATTTGATTGGCTCCTACAACATGTTGGCTCAGTCCGCAGCAGCTATGGCTCAGACAGAACCGGTTGACGAGGACGGATCCCGCGGCGCAATCGTCAATATGGCCTCCGCAGCAGCCTTTGATGGACAAATTGGTCAGGCTGCATACTCTGCCTCCAAAGGCGGGGTCGTCGGCATGACGCTTCCCATTGCTCGTGATTTATCGGCCACGGGAATACGCGTGAACACAATCGCTCCGGGTCTAATCGACACGCCAATCTACGGCGAAGGAGAGCAGTCAGACCAATTTAAGGCACACCTGGGACAGAGTGTTTTATTCCCCAAACGTCTTGGATCAGGCGAAGAACTTGCGTTCATGGTGATGGAATGCCTGACAAACCCGTATATGAATGGCGAAACCATACGTTGCGATGGTGGCATTCGAATGCCACCCCGCTAATTATCAGCAATTAATTTTTCAATAAACTCAAGCACTTCAGAGTTAAATTTCTCAGGTTGTTCTTGGTTTGCTAAGTGCCCCGCGTCCGAGATCTGAACATGAGAAGCATCGGGAATACCCATCGCCAATTCAGCCGACAGTTTGGGGGGCGTAACGCGATCCTGATCTCCGCACATAACCAAAGTAGGGATTTCGAGGGAGTTCAAGTTCGGTCTGTGGTCCGTATCAGCCATAGAGTTACAAGCCCATTGATATGAAGGCATTCGAACCGAATCAGCAAACAAGTGCTCAACTTCGCTAAGAATTTCCTTTGATGCCCCTTCCGCGATCAGAAGAGGGGCCCGTTGCCGCGCGAACTCTTCGGCTCCCATCTCAGAAAGACTCTCAGCCCTACCACGCATAGCTTGCGCCTGAGCTGCGCTTGTTCCCGATCCGACGCTTGAGTCCGCCAGAATCAAGGCATCTACTGCAGAGGGAGTCCGCAACGCAAGACGGGTCGCTGTCACTCCGCCCCAAGAGACTCCTAAGACCCAAGTCCGATCGTAGCCAAGCGATTCGATTAATTCCGCAGCTGCATCCGCCCACCCATCGATTCCGATTTCATGAGCCGGGTCAGCCGAATACCTATAACCCGGAGCATCCCAAGCGACCACGGTGCATCCGAGAGCCGAAGCAAGAGCACGTTGAGGGAAAAAAGCGTCCGCACACGAACCTATTCCGTGCATACAAAATAGAAGATTTTCTTTGCTATCGCCATGAGCCCAAAAAAATGGTTGTTCTCGCATATGAAGCTCCAAAAAAGCTGTCGCTATATTGACGCTTTCGGCACCATTAATCCCGCAACATCAACTCTGGTCCGATAGATGCAACCCCCCTTGGAAGTCTGGCCGCCGGTCACAATGTAAAGGTCCCGGCGGTCATCCCCTCCGAAGCACAAACTGGTCACCATCGGATCCGGAACCGCAATCTGAATGTCTTCGTTTCCATCAGGTAAGTAGCGTTGGACTTTCCCACCATTTGGCTGCGCCACCCAAACGCCACCCTCTGCATCGACGGCAAGGCCATCAGTGGCGTTTTCCAGATCTTCGACAAAAACACGTTTGTTCGTTACAACGTCGCCGTCGACATCCGAAACCCAGACTCTGCCGGGGACAGTATCTGCATGATACAAAAGAGAGCTATCAGGCGAGAAACCGATGCCATTAGTCAGCATCACTCCGTCATATAGCTCCTCGGCGTTTCCATCACTATTAATACGCCACAGCTCTCCACCTGGATTTTCGGCACCTTCAGCAAACGGGTCTACCTTGAGAGAACCGACGTACACACGGCCAATCGAATCGGTGTGTAGATCGTTGAAACCAAGAAACCCCGGGTCAAAGAGGACCCGCACCTCACCATCCAGTACGTGCTGAATATTTCGCCCGCCTACAACTAGGCCGCCCTCCTCGTGGAAAACCATGCCTCCAATGCCTCGTCGTTTCGGAATAACAGTTTCGACGACTCCATCTGGCAAGCGTCGATAGACACCTCCATTAGGCACATCAGAGAAGTACAGCCGATCATGTTCGTCAACTCTGGGAGCTTCGATTAGCCCCCAACCTTCACTGAGAAGTTCAAGCTCTTTCACTTGATCACAAATCCTTCATAATCATTTTCGACGACTTGTTCACAACGACGAACATAGCCCGGGAAACCCAGTAACGGCATGAAGACGCGAGTCTTGCCCGGCACGTTTGCGCCAAGGTACCAAGAGTTACAACTAGGAAACAGCGTTCTATCCGCTTTCGAGTTAACGTGATCAACCCAGCTATTTTCCGCTTCGACCTGAGCTTCAATAGTCTCGGCGCCGCGATCATCAAGGCTGACGATGCAGTCACTGATCCACTCGACATGCTGTTCAATCGAGATGATCATATTTGTCAGCACCGAGGGACTGCCAGGTCCAGAAATGGTGAACATATTAGGGAAACCCGGGATCGTTAAGCCCAAATAGGTTCGAGGTCCTGCAGCCCATTTATCCTGAATTCGCAATCCATCTCTGCCTGAAATGTCTACTTTCAAAATTGAACCGGTCATCGCGTCAAATCCCGTGGCAAAAATAAGGACGTCAAAGTCATATTGGCTCGACTTCGTAGCCAAACCAGTTTCGTTGATCCGTACGATGGGATCGCTGCTTACATCAACTAGGTCAACGTTCGATCGGTTGAAGGTCTCAAAGTAATCCGTATCAATCACCAATCTTTTACAACCGATAATGTGCTCCGGAGTCAGCAATTGCGCAACCTCAGGGTCCTCTACGATTTCGGAAATTTTCTCCCGAACAAAATCCTGGGCATAAGTGTTAGCTGTTTCGTCGACCAGAACATCGTTGAAAGAAGCCATAAAAAGTGTTCCGCCGCGATTCCATGCCTCTTCGAATCGGGCGCTTCTCTCTTCCGCTGAGACATCATAAATCGAGTCGTTAAATTTAGGAGTTTCTGACCCTAACGCTTGGGGCATAGAAAAATTCGCCTCCCGGAAGTTTCGGTAGCGACTCTTCACATCTGATTGCCGCTCTGGAGTCAGCGGCTCATTTCTAGCGGGAATGGTGTACTGAGGCGTCCTTTGGAAAACCGTGAGCTGCTCACATTCCTTAGCAATAACAGGAATGGCCTGAACGCCGGAAGATCCAGTGCCTATGATCGCCACTCTTTTACCTTTAAGGTCGACGCCTTCTTTCGGCCAGCGACCAGTGTGAATAAGAGAACCATTGAAACTTGCGATCCCTTCAATCTCCGGCATCGCGGCAGATGATAAGCAACCGGTCGCCATAATGAAAAATCGGCATGTCGTGACTCGCTCGTCGCTAGTAGTAATCCGCCATAATTTTTCTTCTTCGTCAAACTTCGCGGCTTCGACACGGGTTTCGAACTGGATGTCCTTGTGGAGTTCAAACCTGTCGGCTACATGATTCGCATAAGCGAGAATTTCCGGTTGACCCGAATATCGCTCCGTCCACTCCCATTCTTGCTCAAGCTTTTCATCAAAGCTGTAACTGTATTCAAGGCTTTCCACATCGCAACGAGCACCGGGATATCTATTCCAGTACCAAGTACCCCCTACGCCAGTACCAGATTCAAATACTTGTGCCGTATAGCCCAGCGATCTCAGGCGGTGGAGCATGTACATCCCCGCAAAACCGGCACCGACTACAACAACGTCGACGTCAGTAAATGAGGAATCAAGGGAAGCATTCGTGAGGTCAGCTGAATTCGAGTCGAGAGCCATAAAACCAGCTTATTCAGAGAAAGGAGTTAAGGCCTTATTGTTAGAGGTTTACCGGCTCTTTCGAACAAATCTCTTAACATTCGAAGTGTCAACCCCCAAATCACTCGGCCCCCTTCGACCTTTATCCCTGGCCAAAGATTTGAACCTAGCGGAGGGTATGAATATTCGACATATCGATTCGAATCTAAAAGAGCGACGACGGGAACCCACAAGGCCGATGCCACTTCGTAATTTGGAACCAACTCCGGCCGGGATCCGGTTATCAAGAAAATGTGGGGTGTCACTCTTAACTTTTGAGCGGTACCACGTGGTCCGCCCTCCACATCTGAGAGCCGGCCTAAAGCATTTGCGTTGGGTAACTCCAATCCAAGCTCCTCGCTCGTCTCTCTTTGAGCCGTAGCCAAAGTGTGAGGGTCATCCCTAGAAGTTCGCCCACCCGGAAACGCCATCTGACCTGACCAAGGGTCACCCACCTTTCGCGCACGCTCAATAAACAACATTTCAACGCCAAGATCTCCTTCGCGCATTACTGCTGCAACCGCCGCCGAAGGTCCCTGCGTAGAAGCCGCAACGCCAGGCAGCAGTGCCTCCGTCAAAGACTTCACTGAGAAGAGATTTTCCACGCGCCAAGATTTTAGGCAGATATCCGTTTTCGCATCCACCGCTATCACTCATCTTCAACAAGACCGAGCAACAAAACGAAAAACTCGAATGTCGTGATCGTTCTCGGCAAGCGCGACGAACGTCGTAATATCCGCGGCGCTAGAAACCTTCGAAACGCGCTACCTCAGAGATCTTCTCCCGTTCACTTACCAGCGTATTTTCAATCTTGGCATGGTCAGCCCATCCGAGGCTCATACCGCTTACCAACGACTCGTTGTCCGGAATACCAAGATGACGGATAACAGGTTCCTGGTAAGGCACCCATGCCGCTTGTGGACAGGTATCAAGTCCTAGTCCTTTAGCTGCGAGCATGAGAGTTTGTATATACATGCCGACATCAGCCCAGTTTCCTCGCTCCAAATACGAGTCAATTGTTACGAATATCCCCACGGGCGCATCAAAGAAAAGAAAATTACGCATAGCTTGCTTTGCGCTCCCCTCTCGATCACCTTTTTCAATACCAACCAAGTTATAGAGGGACCAACCCACAGCTCGTCGCCGGCTGTTGTGAATATCTTCCCAAACCGACGGGTAGTAGTCGAAGTCCTCATAGCTGGCACCTTGGCCGCTCTCTGCCATTGCTAACACGTCATTAGTGATCGCAGTTTTTACTTCGCCAGCACACAAATAAACGTGCCAAGGTTGAGTGTTAGTACCACTAGGTGCACGCTGCGCAATCTCCAAGAGCTCCAAGAGCTTTTCTTTGGGCACCGGATCTGGCTTAAAAGCTCGGATCGATTTACGCTCTTTAATTGCTTCCAGAACATCCATGCTTCAAAACTCCTGTCGGGTCGGCAGACACGCTGCGCTATTTTCCGTGGCGACCCCCAAGTAGGCCGTGAGTACCAAGATAGATTTTCACAATCCTCGTGGACTCACAAACCCTCGGGAGGCTCTAGGGTCGAGACATGACTCTTAGCAACGGACTACCGCAAAAAGAATTCAATGACTTGCTCGGTAACGTTCGAGAATTTCGGGACGAAATCGTTACCCCAAACGTCATTGATTGGGAACGAGCTAGGACCTTTCCCAGTGACGCGATATCTTCAGCAAGCAATCTCGGGCTCCTAGGAATGGAAATCCCACCGGAGATGGGCGGACTTGGACTGAGCTTTTCTCAGAAGCTGAAGGTGCTAGATACCTTTTCGGAGGTGTCGATGCCCTATGCATTCAGCTTGGTCAACTCACATAACGTCGCAGCAAGGCTGGCACGTCACGGCAGCGCTAACCAGCGGGAACGCTATTTGAGTGACCTTATCAGTGGCAAAAAGCTAGGCTCCACTGCCTTAACCGAGCCCTCTGCCGGCAGCGATTTTTCAGCGATTTCAGCCCATGCAACTCCAGTTGATGGTGGCTGGAACCTGACTGGAGAGAAGGCTTGGATAACCAATGCCGCAGCCTCGAACGTCATTGTCGCCTATATCCAGACAGAACAAGGATCCAGAGCGAAAGGAATCGCCTCATTTCTCCTTGACGGCACCAGCGAAGAGTTCGAAAGAGTAGCTCCGTACGACCTAACCGGCAGCCATGCGATCGGCACAGGCGGCTTTCGCTTAAACGACTATTTCGCTCCACACTCAGACCTTTTAGCTCCCCCAGGGGAAGGGTTCGCAGCTGCTTTGGCCACCATCAACGAAGCTCGCACTTACGTTGCGACAATGTGTTGCGCAATGGTTGAAGCATCGCTTAGAGAAGCTGTCCAATACGCAGGAGATAGAGAAACCTTCGGCCGACCCATAATCGAGCACCAAGGTCTTTCCTGGCAGCTCGCGAAGGTAGCCAATCAGCTAGAGGCCGCAAGAGCCCTGACAGAAAAAGCAATTCTCGTCATCGAGAACGGCGATACCAACAGCGCCATATTGCCTGCGGCTCACGCTAAAAAATTCGCGACTGAGCTCGCCGAACCTGCTTTGGCTGCATGCGCTCAGGCTATGGGCGCCAACGGACTTCGCGAAGAAAGACTGATCGGTCATCGACTTACAGCGGCTCGAGTTGCCAACTACGTTGATGGTTCGACTGAAATCATGACCGACCGAATAGCCAAGTCATTATCCGCAACTTATTCCCCATCGTCCTAAGCGCAAACCGCCCACAAATCAGACCTAGGGAGAATCCCATGCCGGATACTTCGTCAGTTCCAAAGGAAGCGTCACATGCAACGGCTCAAGAAAATAGCGACGCCTCCACAAAGATTGCCTTCGATGATGAGGCAGACTTTGAGCGAGCGCGAAGAGGACTGATTGCCACACTGCCCGAGGGCAAAGTTACTATCGACAGCCAAACCGTTTGGGACTGCTCCCAGTACGACTTTTTACGCGAGAATTCAAGCGCGCCCGACACAGTGCATCCAGGGCTGTGGCGACAAGGTCGCTTAAACGCAATCCACGGGCTATTCGAAGTAATGGATGGGGTTTGGCAAGTACGCGGATACGACATCTCAAATTTAACTCTGGTCGCAGGAAAGACCGGGTGGATTTTGATCGATGTTTTGACCACAGCCGCTACAGCAAAAGCTTGTTTAGAACTCGCAAACGAACATCTCGGCGCTCGTCCCGTTAAAGCCGTGATTTATACACATTCTCATGCCGACCATTTCGGCGGGATCTTGGGAGTGACTACAGCGGAAGAAGTGGAGCGCGGACAGGTACGGATTATCGCCCCCGAAGGATTTCTCGAGGAGGTAGTCAACGAAAATGTTATCGCCGGCGCCGCTATGGCTCGCCGCGCAATGTATCAGTTCGGTCTTTTTTTGGATCCAGGACCTAAGGGTCACGTTGATAATGGTTTGGGTAAAGCACTGCCCTTTAGCCCATCTGGCCTGATCGCCCCGACAGAGACAATTAGACACACGGGTACAGAGCTTCAGATCGACGGCGTCAGCGTTATCTTCCAAAATACGCCCGATGCTGAGGCGCCAGCAGAGATGAATTTTTGGTTCCCGGAGCTCCGATTACTTTGTATGGCTGAGAATTGCACCCACAATATGCATAATTTGTATCCGATTCGAGGCGCCCAAACTCGTGATGCCCTCGCTTGGTCTAAATACATCAATGAAGCCATGGCTATGTGGGGAGACAAGTCTGACATTCTTATTGCGACACACCATTGGCCCAGGTTCGGCAACGAAGATTTGAAGTCTTTCTTAGTTAAACAACGCGATCTGTACAGGTGGATGCACGACCAAACTATGCGACTTGCTAATAGAGGGTGGACTGGAGCTGAAATCGCGGAAGAGTTAACACTGCCCGACTGCTTCTCGGCAGACTCGCATACACAAGGTTATTACGGCACGTTGAGCCACAACGTTCGGTCGGTCTACAACAGGTATCTCGGGTGGTACGACGCAAACCCGGCAACCCTCCACCCGTATCCCCAAACAGAAAGCAGCAAACGTTACGTTAATTTCATGGGTGGAGCAGATGAAGTAATACGTAAAGCCAAACTGAGCTTTGAAGAAGGGGATTACCGCTGGGTTGCTCAAGTGATGAATCACCTTGTTTTCGCTGATCCCTCGTTAGAGCAGGCGAGGCATTTACAGGCCGACGCGCTAGAGCAATTGGGTTACCAGTCAGAATCTGGAACCTGGCGCAATGCCTACCTATACGGGGCTCACGAGCTGCGCAATGGCTCCCCTGACATTCCAGTCGGTCGGGGTCGCCAAATAGCTCATGCAATGTCCGCAGCGCAACTTTTCGACTCCATCGGAGTGCGATTAAGTACCGAGGCGTTGTCGGGTCTAACGGCGAACCTGAATTGGACATTTTCAGATCTAGGAGAACAACATGTTCTCGGTATCAACAATTGCGCCATTCACCATCTCCACAACCAACACTTGGACCGAGCTGATGCCTCAATTACGCTTACCCGTCACACATTGGCTGATGCCCTAGGAGGGATCAAAAGCTTTACTGAGGCTTTAAAAGACGGTGATCTCATCATCGAAGGAAACCAATCGCTCGTGTTAACTCTTTTTAGTCAATTGACTAATTTTCGTCTCTTCCCAATCATCGAGCCACATGGCGATCGGGAGAGTTAACCACAGCTGCTACTGAGATCAAGACAACTACACCTGCAAGGACTTGCAACAACGTTACAGGCTCGTCGTGAATTGGCCAGGCAAGACCAACAGCCACTAAATGCATAGTGAGGATGTACAACGATGACCTAGCTGCTTCCAGATGCCCGTGCAACCAAGTCATTAACACGTGGCCGAATACGCCTGTGACAAAGGCAACTATCGAAATCCACAGCCAGTCATAACCTCCGAACGCAAGCCAGTCTGACCGGTCAGCCATAAACAAGATCGGCAAGATAGTTGATGTAAAAGCCCAGACGTTTATGCCTGCCATCCACTCAATCGGATCAACGTCATCTCCAGACCTCGCTATTCGCGTAAGGACAAAATAGAGAGTGAAGGTGACCAAAGATAAAGCAGCGAATAGCAGGCCCAACCAGGATGTTCTTAGGTCTGATCCCGCACCTAGGATTACTCCTACCGCTCCAAACATCCCGAAAAGAGTGAAGCTCAGTTGTCGCAGCGTTGGGTACTCCCTGAATATTGGTCCTGCTAAGACAAGCAGCAAGGCTGGTTGCATGGCCACGATCGTTGAGAGCACTGAAACCGTGGCTTCCTGCAGAGTCGCAAAAACAAAAATCAGATTTACGCCGAATGACAAGCCCGGCAAAGCGGTCGCGTAAAATACTTTTTTTGAGAGCCATCGGCCACGAACCGCTAGCACTAGCAAAAGAAATGGGGATGAAATCCCGAAACGTATAAAAGTGCCGATAAGGGGTGGAGCTGAAACTAGCTTGCTAGTGGGAGGGCCTAAACCCCAAACTACGACGACAATGCCCATAACTGCCAAAGGAAGCAGCGGCTTGTTATTGCGAATTGTGACTTGTTCCTGATGCCCCTTGGCTTCTTGAACACAAAAAACCGATGGCGCTCGAGAAGCTTTCTGGCTCAATTCCAAGCCGTTCCAAAAGCGTCGTCAAATGCGAGAACGGAGGCTGGTTGCCTAGAAATAGGGCCATGACCTGAACCGATCGGGTAACCGAGGGGCACCATGGCAAGAGTCGCCCATCCTTCGGGGATGTCTAAGGCTGCCTTTACTTCTTCTTCAGCTAAACAGTGGAGAGTTGTGAGAACACAACCCAAGCCTTCCGTGCGCGCAGCAAGCATCGCGTTTTGTACTGCCGTGTATACCGATCCGCCACCCACCATGGAAACTCGGTCTAACTTCGCGTCAGTTATCGCCATCATCTTAGGATCAGCAACGAACATAAGAATGATTGGCGCTTCTTGCAGATGATCCGCTAAGAAATCGCCTGCGACGCGATTTCGGCGCGCCTTTGCCGCCTCGTCCTCGGGAAGCTGTTCTATTCGAGCGTCATACCCCTTTGCGTACCTGTACCAGGCAGGTCGATAAACGTCGGCGAGTGCTTGTTTGCGCTCTTCGCTTCTCACGACGATCACCCGCCAAGGTTGCATATTTCCGCCAGTCGGGGCCCAGGCAGCCGCCTGCAAAACCTGCTCTATCACGTCGTCTGGGATGGGGTCAGGGCGGAGTTTGCGGACCGCCCGGAGGGTACTCATCATTTCGTAAATATCATTCATGAAAGTTCCTTAAAGCCACTTGGCCCATTGGTCAAGAGGCATCCGTTCGCTTCTGAGTCCGTTAACCGACTTTGTCTCATCGCGCTTTCCAACTGCCATTCCGCAAAAGAGCATTTCGTCATCGGGTGCGCCACAAAACTCCTGGACTGAACGCCAGTGGTTCGCCCAGGCTTCCTGAGGACAGGTGTCGAGGCCAGCTTCAATAGCAAGCAACATAAAAGTCTGCAGAAACATACCTAAGTCTGACCATTGCGCTGATCCCATGTTCCTTTCGACAAAACAAAAAAATGCGGCTGGCGCGCCAAAAAAATCAAAATTTCGAGCCAAATGAGCGAGACGCGCCGCTTTGTCCTCACGAGGAATTCCCAGCTTTTCGTACATCGCCTCACCAAGTTCAAAACGATTAGTGCGGTAAGGCTCTTGGAGATTTGGTGGGTACACCGGGTACTCGGACTCCCCCGGCTTTCGTTCAGTAATGAAGGAGCGGAACTGCTCCATTGACTCGCCGTTGATCACGTAGATCCTCCACGGTTGCACATTCCCGCCCGATGGAGCTCGAGCAGCAACTTCAAGAAGATCACGAATTTGTTGGTCGCTTACAGGATCCGGTAAAAACGATCTAATTGATGCTCTGCGTTGGGTGGCTTCAGTGACATTCACTATTTAGCTCCTGACTTTGCTCTGCTTGATACGAGTCGCTAGGGCACGCGGAGGTTGCTCACTAGCTTCACAACGACTCCATCGCTTCATGCACGGACATTACTTGGCGTGAGACGTGGCGGCCTGCCGGAGAGCGTATATAAACGATTCTTGATTCGGTTTAGCCGAATTCAGGAAGGACCGTAACGAAGTGTGACTTAGACCTCACCAGGAAAATGAACGCCCGAACTCTGCCTATGGTATCTCCGTCCTCCAGGTTCTCAGATTCAACCGCCAATAAAGAACGCTGCGAAAGTAAAAGCTATTTGATCGTTCCAGTCGCATTTCCGTAACTCGATCGATTAAGGGCATTAAGTCGACCGTCATTCGCATGCGGAGTGCGACTAGACGAAAATTGGTTCGGCGCCTAGAAAGGGGGTGGTCGCCTGCTTCTCAAAGGACAAAATGTCTTCAATACCTAACTTTTCAACAGATCTCACCGGGCAAACAGCATTTGTAACCGGGACAACATCCGGTTTGGGTCGCCGCTTCGCCGAGGTTCTCGCAGCATGCGGCGCAAAGGTAGCTGTAGCAGGTCGTCGCGAAGACCGATTGAATGAACTTGCTCGGGAGCTCTCCGCTCGAGGAGCGGAAATCTTACCAGTACCTCTAGACGTGACCGATACAGAAGCTCTAATTACGTCCATTGACTACACCGAGAAGACACTCGGACCGGTTCAAATACTTGTCAATAATGCCGGTAAGCCGGACGCACAATTAGCCCTCAAGATGACTCCTGAGTTCGTTGATGAGATGGTTGCAACTAATCTCACGTCACTATTTCATTTGGCGAGCGAGGTGACTCGCCGGCTCGTCAAGGCTGAGCTTCCCGGCCGGATTGTAAATATTTCTTCGAGTGCTGCTTACAACGCGGGAATCGGAACTTCTTGGTACGCGATTACCAAAGGCGCAGTCGTAAGAATGACCGAAATGCTCGCTTTAGAGTTCGCTAAATACAACGTCAATGTCAATTGCATCGCCCCAGGCGCTTTTGAGAGCGAGATGATGGACGGGATGCTGGAACGGATGGGTGACATAACTCAAGGTTTTCCCAGGAAGCGATTGGGGACACCCTCCCAACTGGACAGCACACTTCTCTATTTAGTCTCACCTTCGTCGGATTTTGTTAGCGGGGCAACAATTCGCGTTCACGATGCACAGGGAGCGAATTAGGGTTCTCGTTGGTTTAGCCAACTAATGTGCCCATTAGTGAGCGCAGACATCGAGGAGGCAGCCGAGCAATGGCAAACCCGCGGGTGGACCGTTGTCCATGACTTGGTGCCAACAGATGAGATTGACGCTGCTGTAGAAGAGCTCTGGGAGCATTTCCCGTCTCCATCAGAATTCCACTCTGGAAGTCGTTCAGCGCTCCGCCGATTTGAGACCGAGAGCACAGATACTAGATATCGACCGGAATCCTCTCCGGTCGCAGAAACCGACTCCTCCGCCGGCGATAGTGACAGGCAGTTCAGTTCGAAACAGTTTTTGGGTCACGTGCTCTTTCCCTACAAGTCGCACCTTTTAAACCGGCTGCAAATCCATCCGAATGTTGTCAATTTTGCGAAAAAAGCGATGGGTGCTGAGGACCTCCGCTTGTATCAGGCGCGAATTTGGGGCAAATACACCGGAGTGACCAATTACGAACAACCTTTTCATCAGGATCGAAATCACACGATTGTTCCCGACAGAATCGAGCCGGGTTGGTGGAATCTTTTGGGGTTTTTGTATCTTTCGGACGTCGAGGATGGCGTTGGTCCGACCGAAATTTTGAACTACGGGGATTCGCCACCCGGGAAGGAAACCCATTCGGCTGCAGGGCGCCGCGGTTCATACCTTGCCTATCGAACCGATGTCTGGCACCGAGGAGTCAATTTGACTCAGGAAGGCGGCTCGCGCTTTCTCATGAACATTGCTTTCAAACATGCTCATCACGAGTGGATAGGGTTCGATAGCTTTCAACAAAACGCCAATCAGGGTCCGTGGTCTAAATTCGCAGCAAGCTGCACACCCGAGGAGTTAGCGCTGTTCGGTGCGCCTATGCCTGGGCATCCGTATTGGACAACCGAATTGGTCGACGCGCTTAAAGACCGCTACCAAGGCATCGACGAAAGACCTTGGAGAGAAGGTTTACGTTGAATCCTTTTTCGAACATGACCTCTTGCATCGACAAAGCTGTAAGCGAAGGCGTGGTACCAGGGGCAGTTACAGCGGTGATCTCACCTCACTCCACATTAAGCCTCCACTGTTCCGGTTTACGCTCAACCAGCAATTCGCAACGAATGACAGCGGACACGATATTCCAGATCGCATCAATGACGAAGCCAATTACAGCGATGGCTTGCATGCAGGCGGTAGAACGAGGACTACTCGAACTTGATCAACCGGCAAAGGAAATCATTCCTTGGCTCGGTGAAGTAAAGGTCTTAGATGGATTTCAGAACTCGCAGCCTATTTTCACAGAACCACTCAAACCTGTAACCCTTCGCAATCTCCTGACTCACACATCAGGGTTCACTTACGACATCTGGAATGCAGGTACTTCGAGGTGGAAAGAATATAGCCAGACTCCTGCAACTGGTAGCGGAACGTTAGCTTCCCTTCACCAGCCCTTGGCTTTCGAGCCAGGCAGCAAATGGGAATATGGCATAGGGATTGATTGGGCTGGCCAGCTACTCGAAACTGTTGCCAAGAAATCGCTTGGGCAATGGATGCGGGATGAGATTTTTATTCCACTTGAGATGAATGACACCTCTTATGTGTGCACGAGCGACATGGAGGAGCGAAAAGCTCATACCCACATTCTCAAAGACGAAGTTTGGAGCGCGCTCGTCCCAACCAAGCCCAAAAGTAAACCCGAGTTTGAAAGTGGCGGCGGTGGCCTGTTCTCAACGGTTACGGATTACGCAAAATTTCTCGAGGTAATCTTGAACGACGGCTGCTCTAACGGCGTCCAGTTTGTATCGGCTCAAACGTTGACCAGAATGGTGTCAAATCAAATGGGTTCGCTGCAGGTTTCCCCGACGGTATCTCTAAATCACAACGTGAGCGCCGACTTTGAATTTATGCCGGGTGTGCCCAAATCCTGGGGACTTTCTTTCCAAATAAACGAAGAGGCCGTAGCGGGTGGGAGGCACGGCGGCTCATTAAGTTGGGCTGGGTTGTGCAACACGCATTTCTGGATCGATAAAGAATCCGGTATCGCCGCACTTCTGATGACTCAAACGCTTCCATTTATGATTAAGCGGGTAGCAAAGCTTCTTGAGGAGTTCGAAAAGGCCGTTTATAAGGACCTTACGAACTAAATGTCTTCCCGGTCCGTCATTGGAGCAGAAAGAGAATTTATTGCTTTTGCGGCCCTCCTTACCAGCGCGATCGCTCTTTCGATTGACATGCTCTTACCCGCGTTTTCAGAGTTGCGCATGTCGTTCGGCATGGAGCCAACTTCAAATCTTCCAGGCCTGACTATTACCTGCATTTTTGTCGGCATGGCTATCGGAATGCCCATATATGGACCAATCGCAGACACCTATGGACGGCTTCCCGTACTCAGAGTCGGAATCGTCCTCTTCGCATTAGGGGCGCTCGGGTCTACTCTTGCGCCTAATCTTGGTTTCCTTCTCGCTTCAAGAGTCCTTTGGGGCATCGGCTGCGCTGCGCCCCGAACCATCAGCCAAGCGATGATCAGGGATAAGTTCGAGGGCGACGATATGGCCCGAGTAATGGCGATCGTTCAAACAGTGTTCTTCGCAGGACCGGTCGTCGCTCCAATATTCGGCGAAATTTTAGTTAATGCCGGAGGGTCATGGCGATTGACAATGCTTTTTGGCCTCCTTATCGCCGTCGTTATGTGTCTATGGTCTCTGCGAATAGAAGAGTCCTTAGAGGCCTCAAATAAGAGGGAGCTGAGCTTTGCCAGCACGAGAGACGGGCTGCGAATGGTGTTTCGTAACCGTGTAACAATTGGCTACGCCTTAACTCTGCTTTTCTCTGGCGGTGCTTTTTACAGCTTCCTAAGTAGCTCCGAATTGATTATTAATGAAATTTTCGGACGTCCTGGATGGTTTGTTCCGTACTTCAGCTTGACTATGTGCGTTATGGCAGCTGTGGCGCTTACTGGTTCGAAAGTAGTAAACCGGCTCGGAGCTCAACGTTTGGGTCACAGTGCCTTGGGTTTTCAGGCAATCGTCAGCTCCGCAATGCTCACTGTTGCACTTATCACTAATGGCATACCTCCCATAGGTATTTGGATGGTGCTCATGTCGGCTCAAATAGCTGCCATGGTTTTAATGATGCCAACGATGACAACCTTGGCGCTTCAACCAATGGGCGCGCTAGCTGGTACGGCTGCATCAACGGTCGGTTTTATTACGATCGCTATTGGAGCGCTCTTGGGGGCGATAATTGATCGTCAAATAACCTCCACAGTGACACCTTTAGCCGTCGGCTATGCCCTGTACACGTTTTGCGCTGTAGCGGTGGTTCTAACAGTGATACCCAAAACCGCAGAGGACAGCACAGTTCACGGCAGAGCATGAGAGTTACTTGCATATTCACTGCAACATAATTCGACTTATGTTCGGGAACTTATTGTTCTTCTAACTCATCGTCTGAGCCAGCAAGTAACCCCTCTGGGTCTATTTCGATATGACGGCCAGTAGTAGCGAGAATCGCCGCTAAACGCCGCATTTCTTCTTGCTCTTCTGCCTCATCGCATGAATCACTCATAATGACAGCGTTTCGAAGTTTCCGTCAATCAATTCGAACCGGCACCGATCGCGGGCCACGAACTTGAGTGCCGCCCCACTGAACTTCCGACTCATCGGCAAGGGAGAAATTAGGGAACCGTTTCAGCCACTCCTCCATCGCTACGACTAGTTCCATCCGCGCAAGATTCGAACCCAAACAACGATGGATACCTATGCCAAATGCAAAATGCCTGTTCTCTTGCCTGTCGATCACAACTTCATCAGGACGATCGAACATTTCCGGGTCGCGATTGCTAGCACCAAAGGGAAGGAAAACTTTATCGCCAGCCATAACCGGGCATCCAGAAATTTCAGTGTCTTCAGAAGCAACCCGCGCCATAGTGACCGGTGAGTAGGCCCTCAGGAACTCTTCTATTGCAGTTGGAATCAGATCGGGGTTATCAACAAGTCGTTGCCGATCCTCCGCGTTGGTCGCTAGATGCAAAAGGTTTGATGCTATGGAACTCCAAGTGGTGTCGATACCAGCAACAAGAAGCAAAAAGCATGTTCCGAGAACATGCTTATCAGTCAACGGGTCGCCGTTCGGCATAGTCTCAGCTTGGAGTTTGCTGATTAAATCATCTCGAGGGTTCGATCGTCGGTCAGCTATCGTCTTCGAAAAGTATTCGAGTATTTCTTTAGTCGCGGTGGTCAACCGCTCCCATTCGTCGTCGGGGTGACTCTGAAGGATATCGGTCGCCCATCGGGTGAACATTTCAGAGTCTTCCTCAGGCAGACCGATCATTGCTCCGATTACACGAACGGGTATGTATCGGGCATATTCTTCTGCCGCATCGACCGTGTCGGACGGGTCAATCTTGTCGAGCAGGTCAAGAGCAATAGTCCGTGTGACCTCTTTCATATCTTCTACCGCTCGAGGAGAAAAGTAGGGCAGCAACATACGGCGAGCATCAGTATGAAAAGGGGGGTCAGAGGTGATAGGTGGGGCGACGAGCAAACTAACGCCTTCGGGAGTTGCTGCTACCCCAATATCACGTGACGAGAATCTTTCAGTGTCATATGCAACCGCTGAAATGTCTTGATATGTCGTCGGTAACCACCCCCCTCCATTGAGCGAAGTGTGAACTACCGGAGACTCTTCTCTGAGATTTTTCCAAACCCCAGGAGCATCCTGAACGTATTCGGAACCGAAAACGTCTAGATCGCGTTCAAAGTTAGAAAGGCTTCCCATTCCTCAAGCGTAGATCCATCGAGGGTGCGCTTGCACGTAAGCTTCAAATATGACGACAAATCATCACCACGAAACCATTGGCCCGGGCCTTCTGGAACAAGTGGCACCGGACGTCTTCAGCTACGTGCAGCCTGATGGGACTTGGTTTATCAACAACACAGGCTTTATCGTCGCCGAGACAGGTGTGGTGAGTATCGATACCACTTCAACCGAGCGTCGTAATCGCGCCTACATCGAAGCAATCGCTTCTGTTACAGCAAACCCAGTAAAGCTGCTCGTCAATACGCATCACCACGCCGACCATACTCACGGAAATTATCTTTTCCCGGACGCCACCATTATCAGCCACGTCTCGTGCCGCGAGGTAATGGTGGCAAACGGCATTACGGATTATCGGGCAGCTTTTCCTGGCGTTGAATGGGGTGATCTAAAGTTTCGCGCACCGGACCTCACCTTCGAAGGCGAGACCACAATTCATTTAGACGAACTGACCGTCGATTTATTCGACCTCGGATTTGTGGCACACACAGAAGGAGACATTCTCGCGTGGATAGCTGAGTCAGGTGTTTTATTTACTGGCGACCTTATATTTCACGGTGGGACACCTTTTGCTCTTTTCGGTTCGATTCAAGGGACCCTTGACGCCCTCCAAGTGATCGCTGCTAAGGAAGCGGAGGTGATAGTTCCTGGACACGGCCCAGCATTTAGCGGTTCGAGTATTAAGAAAGTGCTGCACGATCAAAGTAATTATTTGCATTTTGTTCAAGAAGTAGCTGTCGAGGGAATTAAGTTCGGCCGCGCTCCCGTTGAACAAGCCTCAATCACCGACCTAAGAGAATTTTCGTCATTGACAGACTCTGAACGATTAGCGGGAAATTTACATGTCGCGTACAGAGAGAATGCCAAGGCAGATTACGAATGGGTCGGATTCGAGCAGGCAATTTCCGACATGATTATTTTTAATAATGGAGAGCTGCCCCGCTGCGTTGCATAAACAGGTTTGCTCAAAATGGCAACGGCAAGCCGGGTCTAGGCCATTCGGTCCTAATAAGTTGACCAGTACCGGACAGCGTGATGTAGGCCGTCTGCATTTTCGGACCGCCAAAACAGATATTCGTGCAGATCGGATCATCTACCTCAAAAAATTCGAGTTCGTCACCGTTTGGAGTAAACGTGCTTATTCCGCCTGTTTGAATCGTTGCGACACTGACGTTGCCTTCTGCGTCCATCGCCAAGGAATCAAATAACTTGCGGCCGGCAGGACGCGCTAAAAAGCGGCCGTGCGGGGAGCTTGCTAGTTCCCCCTCTCCAGAAAGCTCCCAATAGAGAATCGTACCTTGGTGTGTTTCTGCGACGTAAACCCTGTCTCCGTCTGGCGACAGACCCACACCGTTAGGTCCATCGAGCGGAAAGGCCATTTCCTTAATTTCAGAACCGTCGGCCTTGGCGTAATACAACCCGCCGCGATCTCTGCTGCGAGCTCGAGTTTTTCCATGATCTGTAAACCAGAAACCTCCCGATCGATCGAACATCAAGTCATTGGGTCCTTTAAGCGGTTCCCCGTTCACCTCGGCGTACAGGGTTACGACTTCTCCCGTCTCTATATCAATCCGTTCTATTCTGCCCGATGAGTAGTCCTGAGGAACTAAGCCCGGGACAGTTAGCCCTCTCGCCTGACCCCACTCGAATCCGCCGTTATTACATACATAAAGAGCACCGTCGGGTCCCAATGCGGCACCGTTTGGTCCGCCACCAGGATTAGCTACTACTTCGATTGAGCCGTCTGCTGGATCTACGCGCGAGATAGTCCCACGTTTAATTTCTACTAGGATCACCGAGCCATCAGACATGACGACCGGCCCTTCCGGAAATTCCAGGCCAGTCGCTACTACTTCGTAATTACTCATGAAAAGACACTAGCGCTAGCACCCGACAGGCTGCTGCTACCGGTCCGTAAGCAAAGCATCTAGCTCGTCTTGAGTCATCAGGACATCTCGTGCTTTCGAGCCAATTGAAGGCCCTACTACGCCCCTTTGTTCTAAAAGATCCATTAAACGCCCAGCTCGAGCAAATCCCACTTTTAGCTTTCTTTGCAGCATCGAAGTCGAACCCAGTTGAGTTTCCACGACTATCGCCATGGCTTGCATCATAAGGTCGTCGTCGTCGTCATCTCCCGACGAGCCGCCGGGAATAATCGCTGGGCCAGAATCCGCCGACCCCTCTACACCTTCGATGTAGTTAGTTTCCGGTGCTTGTCTGCGCCAGTGAGCGACAACTTGATGAATCTCGGCTTCGCTCACCCAACATCCCTGAACCCTCTGGGCGACACTGCTGTTCGCGCCAAGAATTAACATGTCGCCTTTACCGATCAGACGTTCCGCCCCGGGCTGATCAAGAATGACTCGACTGTCGGCAAGGCTGGATACTGCGAAAGCCATTCGCGAAGGAATGTTGGCTTTGATGACACCAGTGATGACATTCACTGAGGGTCTCTGAGTAGCAACTACTAAATGGATTCCAACAGCCCGAGCCATCTGCGCAAGGCGCGTAATCGATTCTTCAACGTCGCGCGCTGCGACCATCATCAGGTCGTTGAGCTCGTCTACCACTACGACGACAAAAGGCATCCTTTCGAACTCGCGCTCTTCATTAAGGTCTGAGGCGAGACGACCTTCGTCGTAAGCGGAGTTGTATCCGGATATGTCACGGAAACCAATCTCAGACAAGACGTCGTACCGCCGTTCCATCTCCTTCACGGCCCACGCCAAAGCGTTTGCTGCTTTCTTCGGATTTGTTACTACTTGAGTCAAGAGGTGCGGAAGACGGTCATACTGGCCCAGCTCAACACGTTTGGGGTCGATAAGAATCATCTTCACTTCGTCTGGAGTCGAGCGCATCAGCAACGAGGTAATTACCGAATTAATGCAAGAAGACTTTCCAGCCCCAGTAGCGCCCGCAATAAGAACATGGGGCATTGATGCCAAGTTAGCCATAACCGCATTACCAGAAATATCTTGCCCTAAAGCGACCTCTAAAGGATGAGTTGCCTCTGCCGCTGTTTTCGTTGAGAGGATGTCACCCAACGCCACCAGGTGACGATCCGCATTAGGGACCTCAACCCCAATGGCTGACCTTCCTGGAATTGGCGCAAGGATTCTCACGTCTGCGGACGCCATTGCATAAGCGATGTCTTTGTGAAGGCTCGTCACTCGAGAGACCTTGACCCCCTGGCCAAGCGACAACTCATACCTAGTAACAGTGGGGCCTACTTCCATACCAGTTACACGCGTCTCTACACCGTGACTGGCGAGCGCCGCCTCTAAATTTCTTGCACCGTTCTGCAACAACCGTTCGTCAACGTCTTGAGCGCCAGACCTTTCCAGATTTTCATCTGCTGGTAACTGCCAGGACCCGGCAGGTCGACTTGAGAGATCAATTTCCATTTGCTCTGGTGGACGATTTGGCTTCGTCGGCTTTGGAGGTGGATCTTTCGATTCGATTGACGAATCATTTGGGGCTCGAGTAATACCTGGTTCATTTTCCGAGAAACTAGGCGAGCACTCCTCATCAACATTCGATGCTGCGGGCGAAATATCGCTCGGTTCGTTCGAGGTATCTTCATTCAACTCAGGAGGGGGCAGCGCAGCACCCGGCGCTGAAATTGTCGGCAGACTTGGACGACCCTCTCGCCGCATTTCGGGAACCTGTCTATCGGATCCAAGACTTTGAAGACTTAAGAAGCCACGTCGAATTTGTTTGCCAATAAGGAGCGCTGCCCACCCGACGGCATTGAGGACCTGGCGAAACCCTGTGTCGGTAACGATCATTAAGCCGAACATCGCCCCGAGGAATAAAATCACCCAAGCCCCAGAGCCATCAACAACACTTCGAATTGGCTCTGCCACTACTGCCCCGACGACACCTCCCGATGAGCGCAAATCGTCCAGTGTGGTGCGAATTCCTTCGGCATCACCCATCAAGTGAGCCATGCCCGAGAACGCTAACGCAGTCAATACTGCTCCAAAAGCGACTCGCCAGGTTCTTTCGCTGCGTTTGTCGCGAAGTATCACGTAAGCACATAAGAGCAAGCCGATAGGTACTAAGTACCGAAAGACGCCAAACGAGACGCTCATCACGCTTTCTAGAAGTCGCCCAGCTATCCCTGCTCTATCTCCGAATAAAGCTAAGAGAGATATCAATGCTACGACAATGAGAACTAAGCCCGTGACGTCATTTGCCCGACCTCGCAGGCCAGCTTCACCCATTCTTCTGAATATCGACGTCTTATTTACCTTCATTGCTACCGGTGTCTCTTGGCGATTATCTGGATCTAGAAGCTAACTAGGGGTTCTTTTCATTGCTTGGCACTATTTATCGCGTAATTCCGAGAGTACCGAACCACTAGGTGTAAGAGGGTTCAGTCCGCGATAATCACAGTCGCCGATATCGGTGGACGACGTCGGGTCCGAGTTCCGACAAATTTCCCAGTCTTTCTGCGAATGACACGTTCAATGGCTTCTTTGTCGTTTTTACTATCGAGCGCTGACAGAACCGCTTCCCGTATTTCAATTTCTAATTCTGCGAGCACTTGAACGCTGCGGTCCTTATCTAACCATCCGAGAGTTGCTATATCGGGATGACCCACTAGCTCATTATTTTTACCCACCACAACCGTGACATGCACAAAACCAGCTTCGCCTAGATTTCGGCGCTCTTGAAGCAATCTAGGGGATAGGTCGTCGAGAAGGCCGTCTACAAACTGGTATTCGGCAGGAACTCGTCCACTTACCCAAAGACCTGTCTCATCAAGAGTGAGCTGGTCACCGTCCGAGGCGACCAGGCATCGGCTTGCAGCATGACCCGCTGCAATCGCGACCTCGGCATTTCGAACAAGCATTCGGTGCTCTCCTTCGATCGGGAGGTACCACTCAGGAGACACGATCTCATATAGGTGGTCAAGTTCATCTCTTTGAGCGTGGCCTGTGGTGTGCACATGCGCATGACCATCATGAACTACCTCGCAGCCAAGTCGTGTCAAAGTATCGATAAGAGAATGAACCGCTAGTTCGTTTCCGGGAATGGGGTGACTGGAGAGAAGAACCACGTCTTGATCGGAAAGAGTCATTTCAGGGTGCTCGCTGCGTGAAAGTAACGACAAAGCTGCGTTACGCTCGCCTTGAGAGCCAGTGCAGATAACGCAAACCGATTCATTGTCGTAGTGGCGCAAATTTTCAATCGAATCCACTGAACGGTGAGGCAAATCCAGCACGCCTAGATCCTGGGCTATTCGAATGTTGTTTACCATCGATCGCCCAACAGGGAATATGGTTCTCCCCTGAGAAATCGCCGCGTCACATACTTGCTGAACTCTGTGAAGATGACTGGCAAAGCAACTGACGATAAGTCGCCTATCGGCCCACAGTGGAAACAGCTCACTGAACGTTTCCCCGATAGTCGATTCAGATGGGCTCCATCCAGGCTTATCGGCGTTTGTGGAGTCCGCCATCAGAACTCTGATGCCATCGCCCCGTTTCAATTCCTCTAACCGCTCTAAATCAGTCGTTCTCCCATCAATCGGTGCCGAGTCCAGTTTGAAGTCACCCGTGTGAACTAAGACACCTTGATCGGTATGCAGAATGACACAGAGACTTTCGGGCACCGAGTGGGTGATCGGTAAGACTTCGATGTCAAATGGCCCAATCTCAAATCGCTCTCCGTCGGCGACAGGGTGAAAGCTGGTTTTAGCTTCTAGGCCCGCTTCCGTTACTTTATTTTTCGCGAGTTCCATTGTTAACTGCGATCCGAATATCGGTAACGAAAACTCTTTTAAAAGGTGAGTGATTCCACCCAAGTGGTCTTCGTGGCCATGCGTGACAATCAAACCAACAATGTCCGACCGTCGGCCTTTCAGCCAACTCGTGTCAGGCAAGATCACGTCTACCCCTGGCATAGTGCTATCCGGAAACATGACTCCGAAATCGATTAGGAGCAGCTTGTGGTCAACCTCGACGCAAGCAGCATTGCGCCCAACTTCCCCGAGGCCACCCAAGAAAGTGATTGTTACATCTGCGGGTGTCAAATCAAGCCTTTAGACGCGAGTAGACCTCGCGCGCTTCTTTCTCTAAGCCCTGCGGCGTCGGGCCCATTGGTAACCGAGGTTCACCTACATTGAGACCCAAGGTCCGCATCATGGCCTTCGTGGGAATCGGGTTTGGGGCTTCGTCCCCGGTCTCATAATCGAAACTTTCCAGCAGCCGGGCGTTAATGCGACGAGCTTCCTGTGCGTCGCCCGCTTCCCAGGCATCCATCATCGCGACGTGTTCGGGAGCCGACCAATGTGCTGCGACGCTTATCACGCCAACCGCTCCCACAGCCAATAGGGGCAGAGTCAGGGCGTCATCGCCACTGTAAACCTCGAAACCTATAGGAGCATCTCTAACGACTTTCGCCGTTTCTCCAGGATTACCTGCCGCATCTTTCACTGCAACAACATTGGGAATGTCGTGCGCCATTCTTAAGAGTGTCGCTGTTTCGATCTTTCGTCCAGTGCGAACAGGAATGTCATAGAGCACTACGGGCAGCTTGGTGGACGATGCAATCGCTTCGAAATGGGCGTAGATGCCAATTTGAGAAGGACGGTTGTAATAAGGGGTCACCGCAAGAATACCGTCGCACCCAAGTTCCTCGGCTTTCTTAGTTTGCGAGACTGAGTGGGCTGTGTCGTTAGTTGTAGTTCCGGCGATTACCGGAACAGTCACTGCCTCAGCGACAGATTTCCAAAGCTCCCAGTCTTCCTCGTCAGTGACAGCTGGTCCTTCGCCGGTAGTTCCGGTAATAACTAGCCCTTCACTTCCTTGTTCAACGAGCCATTTCGCAAGGGTTATAGAAGCGTCAATATCAAGAGCTCCATCATTAGAAAACGGTGTAACCATTGCCGGAATCACTCGGCCAAATTGCGCAGTCATGACGCCGAGGGTAGCCCGTTATGAGGCCGACTCACTCGCTCTATCGATTCCTAAGCTCGCAAGTAGGTCTTCGTGAAGTTCAAACCACACAGTGTGATAGCTCGGCATAATCGGTTTAGTTAACCAATCCAGCTCCCCCAGCATCAATTTCTCCCTAGCGTAAGAAAATCGCGCCGCATATCCTCCGTACCGCATAAGCGCAGTTTCTAGATCACGAAGAACTAGAAAAAGGTCTGATTCCAACTTAACGAGCCGCTCCAGAATCATTTCGTCGTAGGAAGCGTCTTTGTGATCGTTGAGTCGCTGCTCTCCGTCGGCATCAACGATTACTTGCCAGTCGGTACACAGTTGCAGCATCGCCGGGTTTAGCAGGAGGAATTTTTCGTAGCTCATTTGAATAGAACTTCGTGTCCCAGAGTCATCAATTTCTAGTCTGAGGAGTTCTTCGCCTGATTCTCTGCCAGTCGGAGTCAAAATATATTTCTGCACTCCATCAACGTCCCGAACCAAACATTTCCCGTCATTAAGCATTTTGGTCAATACAGTTTCAACAAGGGATACGTCAAGGTCGTGGACAGAGGATACGTCTGCAAGCTCCCCAAAACCTTTGAGACGCAAAGCTAGAGCGACCATAAGCTCCGGGTCTGATTCGCGCGACATCGAGAGAGCTACGACCCGACGGGGGCCGCCACTTCACCTTCAAGCTCTCGAGTTATAGCAAAGGAATCGACTTCCGCCTCGATATCTACCCAGTCCTCGTATTGAATGACGCCTATTTCCCCGAACTTCTTCCTAAGCCAGCCATCTCCAGCATCCAAGAGTCCTAGCTTCTTGCAATTTGGGACAATTTTGGTGAAAAGCAATTGCTGGAATTCTTGACGAAGTGGGTCCGCGTAAGCGATGGGAATGATTTTCTTAACATCCGCGCCCATTCTTTCCCAGACCTCTTGTTGCAGAAACCGGTCACGCATTCTGACAGCTGCTTCGAATGCAAATTCTTGACGTTCTCTCAGCTCAGCTTGAGTCATATCTGAATAGACCTCTTTGAGCGACAAAACGCCGAAGGCAACGTGACGGGCTTCATCACTCATCACATAACGCAAAAGCTGCTTAAGGAGGGGTTCTTCGCTCTGCTGATAGATGAAGCCAAAAGCTGCGAGCGCGAGACCCTCAACCATTATTTGCATGCCTAGGTAGGTCATATCCCACCGAGAGTCGCCAATTATTTCGTCAAGGAGCATTCGGAGGTGAACGTTGATGGGATAGGTATCCGACAATTTAGTGTCTAGATATTTAGCAAATACCTCCACGTGCCGAGCTTCGTCTACAACCTGCGTGGACGCGTAATACTTCGCATCCATCCAGGGGACTGTCTCCACAATTTTGGCTGTACACACTAAGGCTCCTTGCTCCCCGTGCATAAATTGACTTAGAGCCCAGTTTTGGGACTCCATGTTGAACTTGACCCACTCTTTACGGCCCCAGGACTCAATGCCTGTTCCCGACAAATCGAGGACCTCACCTGCTCCGCCATTTGTTTCGTACTCTTTAACTGCCAAGGCTTCCTGATCTACATCGGTATCCCAGGGAAGGTCCGTTTCTCCATTCCACTGACCTACTTTGGCTTTCTCGTAGAGCTTCGCTAGCTGCGGCCGAGAACCCTTCTCGTAGTCCCAGGAATATATACAGTCGGCATTGTCCTCTACCGCGTGAATGACCTCGTTCGGGTCAGTGTTGGTCATGGCCAAAATAGCCTCAAAGTCGTTCGGGTCAGTTCGACCAATAATCTCTTCCACCGTCGACATAGGAACTCCTCTGCACGTTTGGACGAGAGGCTATCAGCGCTTTGCGCTAAGAAATCAACATTAATTTGCATGCATTCTTCGAAATACCCTGTCTAAGGCCGCTTCCGTGAGAATGGCTTTAGCGAACGCAGCCAGGCGAGCGTCGCGCCCCAATACCTTTCGGCGGGGAGGGGTTTTGCAATCGGCGCACTTTTCGACAGCCCTAGCAACGCGATCTGGATCCATCCTGAGTTGGTTATTTGAGCTAAGACGCCGGCGCGCACTGCGCACTAAAGCGTCGTAGCGACCGGTGTCTGAAGTATCTTGGGAGGGCTGCCGGGCAACTGGTAACTGTCGTACCTTTTCCCAAAGCGGCGTTTCAACCGCTCCCGGTTCCAAAAGAGTAATTTGAGGCCCCGAACAAGGCAATTCTCGCCGTAGCGCATTAATTAAACCAACCAACGCATGCTTACTGGCGACGTATGGGCTTACTAACGGCACGGCCACTCGTGAATTGATTGAGCCGATGGCCACTATTCGAGAATTGGGTGTGGCTGACAGCAACGGCAGCGCTGCCGCGATCGTCAATGCCACTCCGGTCACGTTGACTTCAAACTGCTCTTGCCATTCATCATGAGTAACAAACTCAAGAGGACCAGCGAAAACAACCCCAGCGTTTGTCACCAATAGGTCTAAGCCCGATGAAACACCATCCTGATTTAGGCATTTAAAAGCTGCAGCAATTTGGGAAGAGTTTCTGACATCGAACTCCACAGGGGTAACCCCCGGCAATTTCGCCAACTTGTGCGCATCATCGCTCGCACGAATACCCGCCCAAACTCGCCAACCGCTCAAACTCAACCTTCGAACCGTCGCATAACCGATCCCAGTACTCGAACCAGTCACAAATGCTGACCGTCGAACCACGCATCCACCCCGCAGTGCTATTCGACAACCATGTCGGCAAAACTATCTCGTAGGGTCCGCTTCGAGAATTTACCTGTGGATGTCTTTGGTACCTCTTCAATTACTTGCGTTGCACTTGGCAGCCACCATTTAGCCATCCGGGGAGTCAGATACTCAATAAGTTCTTCGTGGGTAAGCGACTCCCCTTCATGAAGCACCACGCAGGCCATTGGGCGCTCCATCCACTTCTCTGATGCGACCGCTATCACAGCGGCTTCGGCGACCTTCGGGTGACTCATTATTTCGTTTTCGACCTCTACCGAACTTACCCACTCACCGCCTGATTTGATCAAATCCTTCGTTCTGTCCACAAGACGTATATAGCCTCGCTCGTCACAGGTAGCCACATCTCCGGTTCGGAGCCAGCCATCATCGGTGAAAGAGTCTGTTGCATCAGGTCTTTTGTAATACTCGGCCGTAATAAAAGAGCCTCTCACTTGCAATTCCCCACTCGACTCGCCGTCCCAGGGGAGTTCTAGAGTCGAGCCTGGTTCGCAGATCCTAAATTCCACCGTCGGAACGATCGTCCCAACAGACGATCTAATTTCAGCCTTAGCATCGTCCGACAAATCTGATTCTGCCGATTTGACGTGTGCTATCGCCGCAAGCGGACTCGTCTCAGTCATTCCCCATGCTTGAAGAAGCGGCAAACCAATTTTCTCTCGATACCCCTCAGAGAGAGACTTCGGAACAGCTGACCCACCACACGGGATCGCGCGCAAATGAGACATATCGCGCCCATCTAACTCATTCAAAACCCCCATCCATATGGTCGGAACACCGGCGGCAATCGTTACTTTTTCAGATTCCATCAATTCTGCGATCGGCTCTGGTTGCAACTTCGGACCAGGATTTACCAGTGTCGCGCCGGCTGCGACTGCAGCGTGTTGCAACCCCCAAGAGTTCACGTGAAACATTGGTACAACTGGAAGAATGATGTCTGATTCACGAACTCCAAGACCGTCGGTTGTCATCGTAGTAAGCGTGTGCATATAGGTAGATCGGTGGCTATAAACAACCCCTTTGGGGTTACCAGTTGTGCCACTCGTGTAGCACATTGAGGCTGCCTGCTTTTCGTCCTTTACTTCGAACTCAACTGGCGAAGCGTTCGAAATTAGTTCTTCGTAATCCACGACTCTCGGGTCATCTGGAATTTCTCCGTCACCATCGTCCATAACAACAAAGTGTCTCACCGTCTCGAGTTGGTCCACTAGCGGCCAAAGTAGAGCGATGAGCGATCGATCAACAAAGACCACCTCATCTTCTGCGTGGTTCGCAATATAAACAATTTGCTCACCGAACAATCTGATGTTGAGTGTGTGAAGAACTCGATTGCTGCAAGGAGCAGCGAAATAAAGTTCGAGATGCCTTGCCGTATTCCATGCAAAGGTTCCAACTCGCCCATACTCAGTGATGCCAAGGTCATCTAATGCGCCGCCAAGCCTTCTGGTTCGTTCGGCCCAATTTCCGTAATTACTGCGCTCGATACCAGTCGCAGTGGCGGTTACTAATTCTTTGTGCGGGAAAAGACTTTCGGCGCGCCGAAAGAAAAAATCGAGTGTTAGCGAGCTATCCATCATTGTTGACTGCATAACCAAATCGTAGGAGAAGAGTCCTCTTCTGACCACATCCACGTAGGGTGATCTTCGAAATGAGTGATGAACAACCTGCGAGAAGTCATCTCAACCCTTCGCAACGCCAGCGAGCAAAGCGACTTGCGGCTATACCTTTCGCTTTAGCTTTGGCCGCTTACATCGGACAGATATTAACGAGTTCACTTATTGACTCGAGTCCGCTGCTACTAATTTCACTGAACGCAACGGATCCGATGCTGCTTCTGGCAGCAAGCCAAACAACTCCAGTAGCATTTCTGGTGGTCGGCGCTATTCGGTTGTTTGCCCCAGATCTATTCCTCCACCAACTGGGGAGGGAATTTGGGCCAGCGACGAAGTCCTATCTTGAAGCCGAATTCGGCCCTAGAAGCAGCATTCTTCGAACTATCGCCCTGCTCGAAAAGTGGTTTCCAAGAGTCGGCTGGCTACTTTTGTTTCTTATCCCGGGCTATCCCATGTGCCTATTAGCGGGCATCGCAAAAATGCGAAGAGTTCCGTTTGTCTTAGTAAACCTCGCGGGAACGTTTTCTCGGCTTCTGCTTATCTATTGGGTAAGTTCAGTCTTTGAAGGCCCAATCGGAGCTGTTGTCCGGTTTATTGGCCGGTATTCTCTGCCTTTTACATTAGTTATGGTTGCTATTGTGGCGCTTCAAAGTCGTCGTGGTGGGGGCGAAAGCACCGCCTGAGTCCCTACAAGTGGTCGATATCTTTCCATCTCGGCATGCTGGGCTGGGCTCCTAAAACCTTGACTGCTGCTGCCCCTGCCCTAACCGCGATTGTGGCAGCTGCAACAGGATCGCCTGTTTCCACAAAGGCCACCGCAAACGCACCAACGAATGCATCTCCTGCGCCGGTCGGGTCGAGCACTTCGACGCTGGGAGCTTCGACCTTGATGGTTTCTCCCGAAGCCAACACTTCGCAACCCTTTTCTCCGAGGGTAGTGATGAGAACGGGGGGCTCGAATGCGCCTAACTCCTCTGCCTCATTCCGATTCACTATTACGACGTCCGCCAAAGGAAGGACGTGCTCGGCGACTTCGTTGTAAGGGGCAGGATTAAAAACAACTGTTGTTGAAGAGGCCGCTGCAATTAACGCTGCAGCGCGTGCAGCTTCCGCAGACACTTCGCCTTGCAGCAGTAGTACATCTGCAGCGGAGATCTCCTGAGCAGAACGCTCCACATGTTTGGCATCGACATCAGCATTCGCTCCGGGAACGATTATTATCGACACATCTTCCGGATCTACCGTAATTAAGGCAGTACCAGTTGCTGTTGGGCCTTGAAGCACCCAGCGAGCGTCTACGCCCGCTGAGTGCAATTGGGACAGAAGATATTCACCGCGCGCGTCGGCACCAACGCCTCCGATCATAACGACATCGGCCCCGAGTCGCGAAGCTGCTACGGCTTGATTCGCGCCTTTACCTCCCGCATTTTCAGCGACAGATGATCCTTGCAGAGTTTCATCTCGGGTTGGTCTTCTCGGAACCCAAACAGTTATGTCATAGTTCAGACTTCCCACAACAACTACTCGAGTGGCCAATATCTATACCCCTAAGTAGCGGTCAAGTCCGACGGTAACGCCGGGATATTGCTCTATAACTCTGCACGCTAGAGTCACACCACCCATGAAGGAAGAACGATCCATACTGTCGTGTCTGATAGTCAGCGTTTCTCCATCGGTTCCCAGCAATACCTCTTGATGGGCCACAAGACCCCTTAGACGAACTGAATGGACCGATATCCCTCCAGGCCCCAACGCCCCGCGAGCTCCTGGAAGCGTCTCATATTTTGTGGGTTCGTCTCCCCACTCCGAGGCGGCTGCCTCCATCCGTTCCAAAGTTCGCATCGCTGTTCCCGACGGAGCATCCACTTTTTGATCGTGATGAAGTTCGATAATCTCAGCAGTCGGAAAAAACGGTGCTGCTATTTCAGCAAAGTTCATCATGAGAACTGCTCCAATCGCGAAATTGGGAGCCACCAAACAATTACTGGCGGTGAAGGCTTCCGTAAAACTGCGAAGGTCTTCGTCTTCTAAACCGCTGGTGCCGACAACCGCGTTGATCCCATTTTTCGCGCACCAGAGGACGTTTGATCTAGCAGCCTCAGCAACAGTGAAGTCAACGACAACATCCACCTCCGAGGGGTCAATTTCCTCGACAGCAGTGAGAATCGGAACAGTTCCCGTCACATCTAATTGCCCGGAAGAATTCGGATCCACAGCGGCGACGAGATCGAGCTCTTGATCAGCAAGTACGGCCTCGCATACCGCTGTGCCCATTCTGCCTAGTGCCCCTAAGACTGCTACTCGCATCTACCCTTCTTCCTTTACTTTCTTAAAACTCCATGAGCCCCGCCTCCATTGTGGGGGACGGGGCTCAGAGTTGAAATATCAATTTCGAAATACGCGCTGAGAAGCACGATTCTCGGGGTAATTATCGACGACTACGGCGGCGACGGCGGCCGCGGCCGTCGTCTTTGGGTTCTGGACCCATATCTCCATAGAGACTCTTTGCCGTCTCGGAGAAGTGCTCTTCGAAGGAAACATATTCTCGAGCCGCCGATGTCTCATTTTCTGCACTTGGCGAGTTGTCATCGTTAGTGTCAGTCGAGTCAGTTTCATTTGGTTCGCTCGCTGTCGCCTCTGATACGGGCTCCGAGGTAGACCCCTCCTGAGCAGCAGCCAAGTCACCTACAACTGATAGCGAGAGTTTTCCGTTTGGATCTATATCGTCGACCAAAACTTTGACCGAATCTCCGACGTTTAGTACTTCTTCAACTTTGTCAAGTCGACGATCACCGCCAAGTTTGCTGATATGAAGCAGTCCGTCAGTTCCGGGGAGAATATTGACGAATGCGCCGAACTTGGTGATGTTCACCACCCGGCCGTCGTATTCTGCTCCCACGTCTGCCGTTGGAGGATTAACAATAAGACGAATTTGACGTTCCGCCTCCACGACTTTCTCACGATCTGGCGATCCAATGCTGACCAGACCAACAGTTCCATCATCGTCGACGGAGATGTCTGCGCCAGTCTCTTCTTGGATGGTGTTAATTACCTTGCCTCTGGGGCCTATGACCTCGCCAATTTTGTCAATTGGAATTTCGAAACTGACGATTTTCGGAGCGTTACCTCCAACGTCAGCTCGAGGTTCTGAGATCGCCTCATTCATCACTGCGAGAATCTTCATCCGTGCTTCTCGAGCCTGGGAAAGTGCTTGAGCAAGAACCTCAGCTGGAATGCCATCAATTTTCGTGTCGAGTTGAAGGGCAGTAATCGCATCTTCTGTTCCTGCAACCTTGAAGTCCATATCACCAAAGGCATCTTCGGCCCCAAGGATGTCGGTGAGAGTTACGTATTTACCTTCGGCGTAAACAAGGCCCATAGCGATGCCAGATACGTGACCTCTGATCGGCACACCGGCATCCATTAGCGACAGAGACGACGAACAAACCGAACCCATCGAAGTGGATCCGTTTGAGGACAGCACATCGGAAACGAGACGCAACGTATAAGGGAATTTTTCCTTGGATGGAATTGCTGGAAGTAAGGCTCGTTCTGCCAGGGCGCCGTGACCAATTTCTCGCCTCTTAGGTCCACGCATGAAGCCAGCTTCACCGGTTGAAAACGGTGGAAAGTTGTAGTGATGCATGTAGCGCTTGCGATCATTTGGATTCAAGGTGTCAATTAACTGCTCCATCCGACTCATGCCGAGAGTAGTGACATTCAAAACCTGGGTTTCGCCACGCTGGAAAAGGCCCGAACCATGAGCGGTCTCTCCAACGTATCCAACTTCCGCCGAAAGGGGCCGCACCTCGTCAGTCGCTCTTCCGTCAATTCGGAAGCCATCTTCGACGATCCGTCGGCGGACAATCTCTTTCGTGATTGACCGCACTGCTGCGCCTATTTGCTTGGCGGAATCATCTGTGCCCGCGAACTCTTCTTCAAGTTGCGATCGAATTTCAGCCGTTACCTCATCTTGTCGCGCTTCGCGATCTGCTTTATCTGCGATAGCCATAACTTCTGTCAATTGGGGTGTCGCTACCGCTCGCACTCTTTCGATGATTTCTTCGCTGTAATCAACGCTCCGAATCCATTCAAGTTCATCGATAGATCCCAATTGGCTTCTGAGTGACTTCTGGAGCTCGATCACATCGTCTATCCATTGCTTTGAAGCGTCAAGGCCTTCGGCAAGCACTTCTTCGGTCACCTTCGGTGCGCCTTCGTCGTAGTATTCAAAAGCTCTCTCAGTGCCACCTGCTTCGACCATCATGATCGCTATGTCGCCGTTGTCTAGCTGACGACCAGCGACGACCATCTCGAAAGTCGATGCCTCTCCTTCTTGATAAGTCGGGAAAGGGATCCAAGAACCGTCTGTGCTGAATGCGATGCGGACAGCTGCTACTGGCGATTCAAAAGGTATTCCACTCACCCAGAGAGCTGCTGACGCTCCATTGAGAGCAATGACGTCATACTGGTTTTCACCATCGACACCAAGGATTGTTCCAACTACATGTGTCTCATGTCGATACTCTGCGGGAAAGTTCGGTCGTAATGGTCGATCAATGAGCCGACAAGCAAGAATAGCGTCGTCGGATGCTCGACCTTCTCTACGGAAAAATGACCCAGGAATTCGTCCTGCTGCATACATTCGTTCTTCAATATCGACGGTAAGCGGGAAGAAATCAGCGCCGTCTCGCGGCTTGCTTGAAGCTGTCGCCGTGACTAGGACCTGGGTGGAGCCAATCTTGGCAGTCACGGCTCCATTGGCCAGACCGGCTAACTTGCCGGTTTCGAATGAAAGGGTTTTATCGGTCCCTGAAATCGGTCCCGATACAGAAATGGCATCGGCCATAGTTTACTTCTACTCCTTCGGCGAGACCTTCTCGCCATAATTTGTACTTAGTTGGTAGACGTCGGTCACTCCTGATTCACACGAGGGAGCGACGACAACCAATTAATTTTGTTGAGATGTTAGAGCTAGAGCCACTTCGAGGTGGGGCCTTACAGAGAGACCCACAAATCGTCAGCGACGCAGGCCGAGCTTAGAAATTAGCGCTCGGTAGCGCTCAACGTCGTTGTTGTCGAGATAGTTCAATAGTCGGCGGCGGCGACCTACAAGTTTCAGTAACCCTCGCCTGCTGTGGTGGTCCTTTTGATGAGTCTTCAGATGTTCGGTGAGATCATTTATCCGGTCAGTGAGAAGCGCAACCTGTACTTCGGGTGATCCAGTGTCCGCGTCGTGATGACGGTGCGCTGCCATAGTGTCGGATTTTTCGGCCATTTGGTGATTTCCTTGAGATTCTGTCTTCGAGCCACTTAGTAGAGGTATTTGCAGCTCATTGGCCGGCGCACGAAAATACGCCGCTCACAGCTTAACAGCCCCAATCGCAGTTAAGACAGTGACAATGCCAACGCTGTTTATTCAGCGAGACACTTTGCTGCGTCGGCAACATCTTTGACCAACTGCTGTTTTAACGAATCTACGCCGTCAAACTTTTTTTCTCCACGTAAGCGCCTCACAAACCGCACTTTGGCCGATTCACCGTAAAGGTCACCCCGAAAACCAATTAGATGGGCCTCAATCAGAGACCTTTCAGCATCGTCGTAAAAGGTAGGCCTTTTCCCGATGTTTACCGCTGCCGGGTACTGGGCGCCATCATCGCGAACGTACCAAGCCGCGTAGACCCCATCGGCCGGTACCTGCAGATCTGGGGTGGTTGGAATGTTTGCAGTTGGAAAGCCGATAGTTCTGCCCCTACGGTCGCCTGGGGTAACCACACCGCGAACTTCAAACGGACGACCAAGTAGCCGGTGAGCCTTTTCTACGTCTCCCTCGCTAAGTGCTGCGCGAATAGAAGTTGAGGAAATTACTTCCCCTTCACCAGTCAACTGTTTGACTAACGGCAGCCCCACTACTTCGTAGCCAAATTCTTCACCAACCGCGCCCAGAGTTTCGACGTTTCCTCGCCGACCCTGACCAAAATGAAAATCGGCGCCCACCACCACAGCCCGCGCCTGGAGACAATCGACAAGCACCTGCCGAGCAAACATTTCGGCGGGAACCTCAGCCTGCTCGGGCGTAAATTCGACCACCAACGTATAGTCAACACCCGTTTCAGCCAATAGCTCCAGCTTGTGGTCGAGATCGCAAAGTAAAAGCGGTGCCGACTCGGGTCGAACTATCGTCGCTGGGTGACGGTCAAAGGTAACTACCGCCGTTGCGCAGCCCCGCTCTGCGGCCATTCGATGCATTTCAGAAATTACTGTGCGGTGGCCTCTGTGAACCCCGTCATACTCGCCGACGGTAACTACGCTTCCTTGCTCTAGGGCTGGCGACCACGCTGGGTCACGAATGATCTCCACTTGATCAAACTATCGTGATGCCTGCCTCTAGGCGACATTATTTGCCATGACCTAATCGATCAGTGATGAGCGGGCAGCACAACTGAAGGAACTAGTCGACCTTCACGTTTCTCATGGACCGCTAGAAGGGTTCCCGATGGTCCGAACAAAGCCCAAGGGCCCGGACCTTCGACTCGATCACTTGCCAGACGTCCGCCATTTTCTATAGGCCGTACCTCTTCATCTAACAGAACTACCCGATTCATTCCCCTAACTAATTCCTCCACGGGCAGCAGTGGAGCTTCATCGATTGGCAAACTTTCATCGATTGTGTAATGACCACTCTGAATTCTTCTTAGGTTGCGTATGTGGGCACCGCCTCCAAGAAAAGCCCCAAGATCAGCACCAAGAGACCTCACGTAAGTTCCCGACGAACAAGAAACGCTGGCTTTCCAAATCATAGGATCTGGCGTTGCTTCGACCTCGAAAGCACTGACGGTGATTAGTTGAGCCTTGCGTTCAACTTCTCCACCTTCGCGCGCTATTTCATGGAGACGCCGGCCGTCAACGCGACGCGCCGAAACCATCGGTGGAGTCTGCTCAATCTCGCCAGTCAATTGCTCAACGCCACGTAATACTTTCTCTTCGTCAATAGACATCAGATGCTGCTTGACCACATCACCGGAAGAATCCAAGGTGGTTGTTTCCAGCCCAAAAACTATTTCCACCTCGTAAGTTTTAAACGAGGCAGTCGCAAATCTCAGTAGTCTCGTCGCGGAACCAATACCGACCACCAACACGCCCGTGGCATCTGGATCTAAAGTTCCAGCGTGACCGATTCGCCGCTCGTTAAAGCGTTTTCTCAGCTTTGCAACGACATCATGTGACGTCATTCCCGAAGGTTTGTCGATTAACGCCATACCGTGAACAGTGGGCGGCTTACGAGGCATTAACCATCTTTACTCTGCTCCTCGGAAGTAGCCCTGCCGAGTTCTTCCAAAATGGATTCAATACGACCGGCCTCCTGAATTGATTTATCAACCGAAAACTGAATCGTCGGAGTTCTACGCATACGCGAGTTTTTCGCAAGTGCCTGTTGAACCCTTTGGCGATGCTGTTCTAGAGCCTCCAAGACGTCTTCCATATCGTCTTCCGAGCCGCCATGAACCCACACAACGGCGTGCGCAAGCTCTCGATCAACATCAACCCCTGTAACCGAGATTAGGAATAATCGAGGGTCATCGATTCGCTCTATCTCTGTCGCTACAACTTCGCGTACAAGCCCAGATACACGGTCAGTTCGCTGGTACTGACGTCCCCCACGCTGCTGTCGCCCCCGTTTCCTGCTCATTCCGCAGCCCCCTGAGTAGCCTCGCCAGAGAGTTATCTAGGCGATTGGAATCTCTCGCTCGTCGTAAGTCTCAATCACATCACCGTCTTTGAGGTCAGTGAAATCTGAAAGTCCTATGCCGCATTCCATGCCTGCAGTCACTTGACCAACAGATTCTTGGAAGTGACGCAGGGATGCAATTTCGCCCTTCCATATGATTGCACCTTCACGCAAGAATCTCACTTTTGCACCGTCGTTAATGGAACCGTTTTCAACGAAACAACCAGCAATTGGGCCAACCCCAGAAATGCGGAATACTTGTCTAACGTGAGCCTCGCCGGTGACGATCTCTTCGAACTCCGGTTCGAGCATGCCGAGCATGGCATTTTCGATGTCCTCGAGAAGTTGATAGATGATTTCGTACAGCCTGATCTCAACATTTTCGGCTTCTGCCGCTTCGCGAGCTTTGCGGTCAGGACGGACATTGAAACCCAGGATCGTTGCATTAGAAGCCACTGCGAGCTGGACATCGTTCTCGTTGACTCCGCCAACCCCGCGGCTCACAAAGGCAAGTTTCACGTCATCGCGCTCTAACTTACGCAAACTTTCAGTTACTGCCTCAAGCGATCCATGCACGTCCGCCTTCAAGACCAAATTCAAAGTTGTCGCTTCACCCGCCTGAATTTGTTTAAAGATGTCTTCAAGCTTGGCCCCTCCACCGCTAGAAGAAGACACCGTTGCCATGTTGGCTTGTCTTTGCCAATGCTCTCGCGTTTCTGCCACTCGATTGGCAGTTTTCTCGTCAGGAGCGACGGTGAACATGTCACCCGACCGCGGTACTTCTGAAAGGCCAAGCACCTCGACTGGAGTAGATGGTCCGGCTTCCTTAAGGGAGTTGCCGCGATCATCGGTCATCGCGCGAACTCGACCCCATGCTGCACCAGCAACCATCGGATCCCCGATTTTCAAAGTTCCTTGCTGTACTAGTACCGTCGCTACCGGCCCGCGCCCTTTATCAAGGTTCGCTTCAAGAACGGTTCCCAAGGCGCGACCATCAGACGTAGCTTTCAGCTCTTCAAGTTCAGCGACAAGAATAATTTGGTCGAGAAGATCATCAATGCCTTCCTCAGTCATTGCAGATACCGGAACCGTAATCACGTCCCCGCCATACGACTCAGGAATCAGGTCTCGTTCAGCAAGTTGAGCCAAGACCCTGTTTTGGTCGGCCCCTTCACGATCCATTTTGTTTACCGCTACAACAATTGGAACTTCTGCTGCGCGGGCATGGTCAATTGCTTCAAGCGTTTGAGGCATAACTCCATCGTCCGCGGCAACTACGAGGATGACGATGTCAGTCGCTCGGGCACCACGAGCCCTCATACTGGTAAAAGCAGCGTGGCCCGGCGTATCAATAAATGTCAACGCGTGATCGTTTCTGTCTACCTGATATGCCCCAATGTGTTGGGTAATGCCACCGGCTTCGCCATCTGCAACATTCGCCGATCGAATACGGTCCAAAAGAAGCGTCTTACCATGATCAACGTGACCCATTACCGTTATAACCGGGGGACGCGGTTCTGCGCCCGGGGCGTCAAGATCTACTGCGAGAACTTTTAGAATTTCTTCTTCCTGCTCGGCCCCTGGGTCAACAAGACGGACTTCTGCGCCAAGCTCAGCAGCAAATAACTCGATCATGTCGTCACTGAGAGACTGTGTGGCAGTGACCATTTCTCCTTGTTGTAAGAGGAACCGCACTACGTCCGCTGCAGACCTGTTTACTCTATTTGCTACTTCTTGAGCTGTGGAGCCGCGCTCCACCAAAATTTCGCCTTCCGGAACTGGAGCATCCGCCGGCGTATAAGCCGCCATTTCCTGCGGCTGGAGTTCCTCTTGCTGACGTCTACGCCGTTTCTGTTTGCGACCCCGCCTTTGCTGCTGTCCGCCGCGAGGGCCACCAGGGCGACCACTTGGGCGACCACCGGGACCGTCCGGCCCTATGGGGGGTCCGCCTGGCCCAGGCGCACCGCTAGGACCACCAGGTCTCCCAGGACGGCGAGGTGCACTAGATGTTGTGCGCCCTCCGGGACGGGGACCGCTTGGGGAACCAAGGTTTCCCGCCTGTCTAGCTCGAGGTGGACCAGGAGGGGGAGGAATCGAGCGACCAGATCCTGATTTAGGAGGGGCACCCGGAGGCGGAGGAATGCGCTTACCCGTGCCAGTCCTAGGAGGTGCCGGCATTCGAGGCGGCGGGCTTGCTGGAGCAGAACCTATGTCCTGTTTCGCTTCTTCTTCTCTTACTACTGGCGGCTCTTCTGTCTTTGCTGCCGGACGGCTGGCGGTATCTTCCGATGGAGTTCGATCTTCCGACGGAGCCCGTCGGGCTGGTTCTTGGCCACTTGATGTCACCAATGGCCGCGCAGTGGGAGGCGGACCTTGAGGAGGCGGCGGAAGGGGCTGCTCCTCCTCTGTAGATTGTTCCTGCTTAGAGGGAGGCAGCGGTTCGTCGCTGGGTGGAATTATCTGATCATCAGGCGGGACAACTTCATCTTGCACTCCTGCAACGCCTGCTTCAACCGGAGCTTTCTTGGCTGGAGCTTTCTTTTTAGCCGGAGCTTTCTTCTTGGCCGGAGCTTTCTTGGCTGGAGCTTTCTTTTTGGCCGGAGCTTTCTTCTTGGCCGGAGCTTTCTTCTTGGCCGTTTCCGGCTCGGGCGGCTGCTCGTCTCGGATTAGACCTTCGCGTTCAGCTTTCCTTCGAACTCTGTCAGCTTGGGCTACTTGAACACTTGAGGAATGGCTCTTGACACCTATCCCCAATCCCTCGCAGAGCGCGAGAGTTTCATCGTTGGTAAGACCCAACTCTCTTGCAAGTTCATATACCCGTGGATTCTTGGGCAAACGTGTTCCTTAAGTGTGATTTCAGTCGTTGAGCGCCGACTGGTTCCTTACGTTCTACATCTTCGCAGACACGAACGGGGTTCCGGTAGTTAAGTCGCTGTGGACCGAACAGCAACGCTACCGGTTATATCGGCCGCTGGTGGTCAGTTAATGGCCTCTTCTTCACCTACTTCTTCAGTTTTCTCATCGTGATCAGTTGATTCTGGCTCCAAGTTGTCAACATTTTCGCTATCTGGCGCGTCTTCCTCGTCATCTTCAGTAGACCCTGCGTCCTCGATCAGCGACGTCTCAATGGATGGATCCTCACTATTAGCTTCTGCCTCTTCCGCAGCAGTAGCCCAATCGTCAGCAGACATAGCTTCACTGCCGTCCGCCGGAACCCAGGTTTGTTCACCTGTCTCTGGATCAGTGACCCATTCACCTTCTGCCCAATCACCATCTGCGTAAGCGTTTTCTTCGTCAAGGATTTGGGTTTCGCTTTTGATGTCAATCCGCCAACCGGTCAACCGAGCCGCTAGGCGAGCATTTTGGCCCTCCCGCCCTATGGCTAAAGAGAGCTGGTGGTCAGGAACGACAACTTCGGCTACACCTTCGACCTCGTGGAAACGAACTTCTTTAACCTTGGCCGGCGATAGAGCTTTCGCTACAAAATCGTGCTGATCATCAGAGAATGGGACTATGTCAATTTTCTCTCCGCGAAGCTCGTTCACTACCTGGCGAACGCGCGCCCCTCGAGCGCCAACACAAGCTCCAACCGGGTCAATATTCGTATCGTTCGACCAGACGGCAATTTTGGTGCGATGGCCTGGCTCGCGAGCACATGCCTTCATTTCAACTATTCCGTCGCTTATTTCAGGCACTTCAAGCTTGAATAATTCTCGAATGAGTCCCGGATGAGTTCGAGAAACGACAATTTGTGGTCCCTTGGCAGTCTTTCGGACTTCAACGATGTAAGCCTTGAGACGACTGTTGGGTTCAGGCCTTTCGTAAGGAACCTGCTCCGATTGCGGAAGCAACGCTTCTACTCGACCTAAATCAAGCAGTGTGTAGCGAGAGTCTGTCTGTTGAATGATGCCAGTGACTATGTCACCCTCCCGACCCGCATATTCGTCGTATTTCATATCCCGTTCCACTTCGCGTATGCGTTGTGTTAGGACTTGCCGTGCTGTTTGGGCAGCAATTCGACCAAAATTCTCAGGCGTGTCATCCCATTCCTGAACGACGTTTCCTTCTTCATCGATCTCTTGAGCGATGACGGAAATATTGAACATTTCATCGATCACAACGTATGCATCATCCGCTGCTTCAGGCATTCGCTTGTATGCCGACTCCAAACCGTTCGCAACAGCTTCGAGTAGCAGTTCGGTAGTCATACCTTTTTCTGCTGCGAGAGCCTGCAGCGCTTCCATCATGTCCGGGGTAGTCATAATTGACGTCCTCCCTTGGTTCTTTGATTAGATCGATTACTTTCAGCCGATTTTCCAGGTTTCGGGGCTGGCCCCCATTCGAAAACTGTGCGTGCTTTTTCCACTTGTCCAAGCGGAAGGCTGATGAGGCCCGCTTCAGAGTCCTGCACCGAGATAATTCCTTTTTCGACGGATAGCAGAGTGCCCACTACACGTCGGCGACCATCGGGCTCGGGAGTTGTTCGAACATTAATAAGCTCGCCTACTGCCCCATGAAAATGGCGCTCGGACCGCAATTTGCGCTCAACGCCTGGAGTCGATAATTCCAGGGTGTATCGCCCAGGAATGGGGTCGTGCTCGTCCAATAATCCCGACACGGCCCGACTCAATTCCGACAAATCATCGACACCCAGCCCGTTATTGTTTTCAACCAATATCGCTAGCGTGCCGCCATTTTGTTGCACGTCATAGAGTTGATGTCCGCGAGCCTCAACGACAGGCTCTACCAACGCGAAAATAGGCTTCAGGTGCTGTTCAGAGTTAGCAGTCACCACGCCTCCACTTTCGCCTGAGATTTAGATGTTTCGGGCCAATAAAAAGGACGTGGGCATTGCCCACGTCCAGCAAAAAGCTGACCTGTTGGGTAAAGGGTATCAGACCCGAATCACTTCCCAACTTCGCGAATGTAGGGCGCTCCGCGCGGTTAACGTTTCCTAATAAGTTCGACAAGGGCTTCTGACTTATTAGCATCCTCACCTTGAAGTTCTAGGAGCTGCGCTCTGTCAGCTTCAGCTTCCGCTGCGGCTGATTTATCAGCAGATTTGAGCGCGCCATCCACCCCTTCTTCGACAATTTTTTCTGCCCATTCCACTAAGGCATCAACCATTTCGTCTTCGGGAACCACCTTCACTACCTCACCGCGAACAAACAAATGACCTCGCCTTTTGCCCGCAGCAATTCCTAGGTCAGCGCCTTTAGCCTCTCCGGGGCCATTGACTACACATCCCATGACCGCAACTTGAATCGGTAACTCACGATCCCCGAGCGCTTCTTGAGCTGCGGCTGCCACCGATATGACGTCAACTTCCGCTCTACCGCATGAAGGACACGCTATGAGGTCTAGGCCACTGCGTTCACGTAACCCGAGCGACTCGAGAAGCTGGCGACCAGCTCGAGCTTCTTCAATCGGATCTGCTGTGAGGCTGTAGCGAATCGTGTCGCCGATTCCTTCATTAAGCAACGTTGCAATTCCAGCGGTCGCTTTTACTAAGCCTCCAGGAGGTGGGCCAGCTTCAGTTACCCCGAGATGAAGCGGAAAATCAACGGAGTCAGACAGAAGGCGATATGAGTCCACCATGAGCTTCACGTCGCTTGCTTTGACAGAAATCTTCACATTGTCAAAACCAACCTGCTCAAAATATCCCAGTTCCCGCTTGGCGGACTCAACGAGAGCTACAGCGCTTATTCCATACTTTTCCTCAATCTGAGGATCTAAGGAACCCGCGTTCACGCCAATTCGGATTGGCACGGCTCTGTCGCGAGCCTCGGTAGCAACTGTTTTGATGTGCTCAGCTTTGCGAATATTTCCAGGGTTCAGGCGCAGACAAGCCACACCGGCATCTAGAGCCGCCAATGCCAATCGGTATTGAAAATGAATATCAGCAACGAGAGGTACCGGTGATCGCGGAACTATGCGAGCTAGACCCTCAGCGGCATCAAAGTCATTGCAGGTACACCGAACAATCTCAGCGCCGGCGGTTGCAAGGGAATAAATTTGTTCAAGAGTTGCATCTACATCCGCTGTTTTAGTTGTGGTCATTGACTGCACAGTGATCGGGGACCCAGCCCCTACTTGGACTCCACCAACATCGACACTGCGGGTAATTCGACGCTCAAACATCTCTTATAGTTTGTCAGCTAGATACGCGAAACCCTGCTGATCGGGTCGACTTAAAAACCTAGAGGATTTGCAATATCTAAATACACAGCCCCTAAACCGAAGAACGCAAGAAACGCAACAACTGCGTAGGTGATAGGCATTAAGCGGGCTGTATCAATCATGTACCTCTGACCGCTTCTACCCTCGCGTAACCGTTCATAAGTGGCTATAGCTATGTGCCCTCCATCTAACGGCAGCAAAGGCAGCAAATTGAAGATGCCTACGAAAACATTGAACGCTACGAATAATTGCAATCGTTCCGAACCGTTCAAACGGTCACTTGCCCCTATTTGCACTGCCCCGACGACTGAAACAGGTCTTGTCTCAAGGTTCTCGTTGGCGCTTGGATCATTGGGAGGCGAGAAGATTCGGTCTGCTACATCTCCAAGATTCGCAAATATCGACCAAATTCCCTTAAAGGATTGGCCCACCATGATCACAAACTCCGAAATGGTTTTTTGAATGGCCGTGGGGGCGTTATAAGAGACGTTCGTCACCGCTCTTTGACCTCCAACACCCAAGATCCCGTATCCGTCTTCATCGACACCGAGTTTGGTTTCACGAAAGAGTGTTTGCCCGTCGCGCAGGACTTCTAAACGAACAAACGAACCGGGCTGGTTGCGCACCGCATCAACCAGATCGCTCCACGCTGGAGTTGGCTGGCTTCCCACAGCAAGGATTTGATCCCCCGCTTTAAGACCCGCAGATGCCGCAGCGCTCAGTTCACCATCAGCACTTTGCTCCACGACCGTGGAAATCTCCCAAGAATCGCCTTGTGTAACCGGCTCTCCAACAAATAAGAACAAGGCCAACAACCCGAGTAGCGCCATAATAAAGTGCATTAAAGAGCCGGCAGACGCCACTAACAGCCGCTTTGGGTATGTCTGACGCCTATAAGTTCGGGGCTCGTCGTTCTCCTCAACTTCGTCGAGGTTGGTCATGCCGACTACTTTGACGTAAGCGCCCGCAAGAATTGGCTTAACTCCGAACTCGGTTTCACCTCGCCGAAAGCTAAATAACCTTGGACCAAAGCCAAGATAAAATTCTGTTGCCTTCATTCCAGTTATCCGAGCCGTGAGATAATGCCCCAGCTCATGCATAAAGATAACGAAAGCAATGACTAGCGTGACCAAAAGCATCGCCTTTGATACGTAGCCCAAAAGAATCAGCGAGCCCACCACCAGTAAAATGCCCAGAGTCCTACTTTGAATGCGACCATCATCCGATTCGAAGGCGCTAGGCACTAAGTACTCCTAGTTGAAAGGTACGACGCAACACATTCACGTCCTCGTCGATCAGCACGTATCACTGCGTCCACCGAATCTGCGGGTTGCGCGTCATGCTTTTCGAGCGCATCTTCGATTGAATACGAGATTTCCGACCAGGAAATGCTGCCTTGCAAGAAGGAGTCTACAGCCGCCTCATTCGCACCGTTCATCCATGCAGGCGCAGTCCCCCCAATTTCCCCAGCCCTGTAGGCGAGGTCCAGACATCTGAAAGTAGAACGATCGGGACTTTCGAAGTGGAGCGCTCGAGTTTGACCCCAATCAATTGCGCCAAACGGAGTGCTGATCCTTTCGGGGAACGCCAGAGCGTAGGCAATCGGCAGTCTCATATCTGGCTCGGAAAGCTGCGCTATCGTCGTGCCATCAGTGAAGGTAGCCATAGAGTGCACGATCGATTCAGGGTGAACTACCACCTCAATATCTTCGTAAGCCACCCCAAAAAGTTCATGGGCTTCTATGACCTCAAGGCCCTTGTTCATAAGCGTTGAAGAGTCAACGGTAATTTTAGGACCCATAGACCAGGTGGGATGAGCAAGCGCTTCATCTACCGTAACTGCACTCAGCTCATCCGCTTTGAGTCCCCTAAATGGGCCGCCACTTGCGGTCAAAACTAATTTCGCAAGGTGACGGTAAGTCTCGTTGCTAGAGCTTCCTCTAAGACACTGGTGGATGGCGCAGTGTTCGCTATCCACGGGAATCAGTTCAGCTCCATCAACCGAGCGAAGGGGACGCACCAGCGGGCCAGCTGCTATCAGACTTTCTTTATTTGCCAGCGCTAAACGTTTACCTGCGCTCAAAGCGGACAACGTCACTCCAAGACCCGCGAAACCGACCACACCATTAACGACTACGTCGCCAACTGTTGAGAGTTCTTCAAACGCTTTCTCGCCGGCCAACACCTTGGTGCCTGGGGGGACCTGCTTTTCAAGCTCCGCAACTAAGTCAATGCGTCCTATGGCAACAGCGTCAGGCCGAAACTCCCTAGCTTGCTCAACAAGCAGCTCCACTGATGACCAAGCGGCTAGGCCAACTATTTCGAATCGCTCTGGCTCAGCCCGCACCACATCCAATGTTTGAGACCCGATCGACCCTGTAGACCCCAATAACGAGACTTTGGTCACCAAAGCACCCCTCAACTCAAAACGAGATCAGCAACGAAGTAGGTAGCTGGCAATACGAACAGCAATGCATCAAATCGATCGAAAATTCCGCCGTGGCCGGGAAGCAAGGTGCCCATGTCTTTGACACCCATGTCACGCTTGATCATCGACTGAGCGAGGTCTCCAATGGGTGCGACCGCTGCTATCGCGATGCCTAACCAGAAACAGTCCAACATCGAAGCCGACCACGGATACACCCCTGGGAACCTATTAAGCACCAAGGTCGTCACCACGATCGACAAAAGCATCCCGCCTATAAGACCTTCATATGTCTTGTTCGGACTCACGCGTGGGGCAATTTTCGATTGGCCAGTTGTGCTGCCAATGACGTAGCCGCCTACGTCGTAAGCGATCGTCCCCAAGACAGCGCCAATCAGAATGGCATCGCCATGCTGTCGCGCCAAAATTAGTGCGGCGAAGGAACCTAGGCCTCCTACCCAGCAAACCCCGAGCAATGTAACCGCCAAATTAGCGGTTACATGTTGCGACTCGACATCAAAAAGGAACCAACACATCCCAGTCACAAGCAACAGAGCAAAGATAACCGGGTAAGCCTCAAAACCTCGGTGGTATGCGCCCAGTGGCAAGCCAACTACAGCAGCAAGCCCTAAAAGGGTCGCCGGCCGGTAGCCAAGATTCTGCGCTGAGGTGAAAAATTCGAGTGCCGCTAGCCCCAAAGCTACGAGCACCATTATCAGAATTGCCCACGATCCAACTTTTAGTAAGCCAAAGAAGGCTGCGGCGAGGGCCAGCCCAACTCCAATGGCAGCAGGAAGGTTTCTTCCTCCAGTTCCCTCCGAAGAACCAGAAACCTCTTCATCTACTCCATTCGACGTAACGACTCGCTCATCTTGGTTCACTATTTTCGACTCCTCATAGTCTCGTCGCCCTTCGCGCCAATGCGGTGCCGGACCACCGAACTGGCTCCAATCGCTGTCATCTCCATCGATATCATCCACGAATCTCTCTTGTCCCCGAGCGTCTCCAGCATTCACTGAACCACCGCTGTCCATTGTTCGTTGACTGGGAGGTGTGTCGAATAACTCAATGACTTTCGGAGCTGGTCGTGGTGATTCATGAGACTCAGTCACCGATGAGGGCTCCTCGGGTTCCGTTTGCGCAGGCGGGTCAACTTCTT
>MDSX01082695.1_pt1 | contig 58890 bp, 81 predicted proteins | sample 811141 | NCBI WGS metagenome assembly MDSX01 (sample SAMN05326642, study PRJNA326480) | marine metagenome | isolation source: seawater | place: Atlantic Ocean: South East | collected 2010 | reverse complement strand
TTTTGCCTAACTATTATGAAGATAAAGTCAAGTATACTAAATATAGACTAAATAAAAGAAATGAGTATTGATTTGGAGAAATTTCAATGGCGAGAATGACAGATTCCAAGTATATACTTGGACAGACTGGGCATTATATAAATGGTGTTCAGAGAAGTGGAGAGAGATCAGCCCCACCAGGCAGTGGGGTTAGCACCATTGTTGATGGATGGTATGAACCAGGCAAGGATAGGGACATAGAAGATAGTCTGATGGATGAGAGTGAAGAGCATCCACTTCAGTTAGAGCAAAGATTATATGCTCCAAATACCTTTAATGGCGGGGCTGCAACTCCACCACCTAAGTATGGATACTATGCAATAAACACTAATGGGGGTACTAGTACCTCAAAGCGTAATGATCCAGGCCCAGATGCAAACCCTACAGTTAACGCAATGGTGAACTGGTCTTTTAGTGACAACTTTGGATATGATGTAGATTTGGCAAATGGATATGCCATAGTTGGCGATCCAACTGCAACTTATGCCTCAAAAACAAACTGTGGTGCAGCAGTTTTATACAGAGTTTCTGGTAGAGAATATCCAACTGGGTATAGCTGTCAAGCAATATTGCCACTTGGAACAGACAGCTTTGGGTCAATACTACCGGAAGGTAACACTACGGCTGATGGATATATTGGACCAAGCAGTACTCATAACGCAGGTGTGAGAGTTGCTTGTGGATATGGCAGAGCGGCGGTCACAGCTATAGGCGCAGTCAGCAACACCCACGGTAAATCTGGCACTGTTGGGATATATGATTATTCTGGAAAATGCATTAATATTATAAAAGGTAAAGATATTGAACTAAACACAGGTTTTAACCGAACTGGGCACTTCTATGAAGATGGAGGCACTACCGATGCAGAGGCTTATCACGCCGCCAATTTCGATTGGGATATTGCAGACCTTCACGGTTTTGGACAAGGGCTTGCTATAGGAGAAGGCATAATAGCTGTAACCGCATCATTAATCATTCAGAATAGTGGTACAATTGCTGATGAATCTCGTGGAGTTCTTTTTATATTTGATTTAGATGGGTATGAGTTATCTAGAACAGTAATGCCATTCGCTAGTCGTGATCTTAGAAGTGGATTCGGGGGTGCTAGTTTAGATGACCCTCTTGAAGTCGGGAGAGGGTGTTCTAGAATAGATATTAATGATGGTAAAATTATTATTGGCGATCCTAGATTTACCCCGCTGGATTCTGGTACGCAAGACAGTGCTGGCGCCGTAAACTTTGACAGATGGATGACCGGCGCAGTATTCGCCTTTGATACCAACGGAAACTATCTTGGTAAACTGGCCCAAGGACGAAAAGACGGTGGCACACAAACCTTCCTTAGTGGTACTTCAGCTGGGCTTGACAACTATATAGGGGGGTCGGTTAGCGTTGGAAACGGACAAATAACGATATATAGAAGTCCAATAAGGAAAACCAACCCAGCAACTGATGCATATGGTGCGACGATGTATGAGCAATGGTTTGAAAATTTTACATCTGATTTTGAATATATACCTGATCCCGATTTTGCAAATGGCGAAGAATATGGAGATAGTGTACGTCTTAACGGAGGGGATGGGTTCTGGGATAACAGCACCTTCGATAACGAAGGTGATCAAGGGATAGATCAGTTTAGACCTATCGATAGGGCATCTCAACCTCTTGGTTATGATGACATTCTGCCAGTTCCTTCTATCTTTTTTCAATTTGTGGATGCAGAGGATTACCACACCACCTGTTTACTTAGAAATGGATACAAAATATTGAGAACAGTTCGAAGAAACGATTCGGGTAATGCAAAACCAACTTTTAGATTTATAAAGCAGGATGAAAGTGGCGCAGCTTATTTTTATAGAGATTGGGAAATAGCTTCGCTCGACTATGGGCATTCAAACGGGACAGATTTAGAAGGATTTGGTAGAAAAATGGCAGTCTCGAATGGAAGAATTATAATGAGTGGTTGTATTGCATCCACAATGGCAGATAGATTCGTTTGCTTATTTAGATTTCCTATGGCGACTCACTCTAAAAGTATATTCGAAAGCACAATGAGGTAATCACAAATGTTCCCTAAACGCAATACTTCATACCAAAATTTGACTAAAGAGGATTACTTAAGAAGGTTATTAGACTCTACCAATATCTTCTTAGGTCAAAACTGCTGTTTTTCTGTAGTAAACAATATACAACTCTCTTATGCGGGAGAGGCTAAACTAGATGATACACTTATTGGACCTATGACTTTGACCTATGATAATATGTTTAGTTGGCACTCACAATTAAATGATACCATAGCCTCTTTAGGGTATGATAATATCACAGAACTTTTAGTAGATCGTGGGTGGGAAAAGGTGGATACACCTCAAATTATGGATATTTCTTGGTGTCAACTTGATAATGATTTAGCAACCTTGACGCCAAATGCACCATTTGATAAACAACGTTGCACTAACTTATACATATATAATGGCACTTATTGGTTAGAAAAGACGATTGATTATTGGGAAATAGTTAGAGAACATAAGATCGAATCTATTACATCAAACGGCATATTTAGAATGGTAACCCCATAAGTATAAATACTTTCAATACGATTCAAAGTAGGATTTAGAATGGCACAACCAACCACAAGAGCAGAATTTAAAGAATGGTGTCTACGTAAGTTAGGTAAACCCGTTATAGAAATAAACGTAGACACTGATCAAGTAGATGATCGTCTAGACGAGTCATTATCCTACTATTGGGATTACCATTTTGATGGCGCTGAAAAGGTGTATTACAAATATCAAGTGACTGGAGACGATATAACCAATGGGTATATTGAGATGCCTGAAAATATCATAGGCGTAGTGAATGTGTTTAATGTTGCTTCGTCTGCAACATTTTCTTCTGATATGTTCAGCGCAAAGTATCAATTTGTTTTAAATCATCTACACGAAATAAGCAACTACAATCTTGTTCATTATTATATGAATATGCAGCATCTTCAGTTTATGGAAGAGTTGTTGACAGGAAAAATACCTCTTAGATACAATAGGCATATTAACAAACTTCATCTAGATACAAGTTGGAGTGATATCCCGGAAGAGAGTTACATAATTGTAGAAGCCTATAAGGTAGTTGATCCAAATATATATGCAGATGTTTGGAAAGATAGATGGCTTCAAAATTATGCAACAGCAAAGATAAAATATCAATGGGGTGCTAATCTAACAAAGTTTAATGGAATGCAACTTCCTGGTGGAGTAACATTCAATGGAGAACAGATACTACAGGACGCTAGAGAAGAGATACAAAGACTAGAAGAAGATATGATCACATCGTACTCACTTCCTGTTGTTGATATGATAGGATAGTATTATGGCAGTCAACTACTATTTCAACAACTTTGAAAACTCCTCAGAACAGAGCTTAATAGAAGATTTGATTATCGAATCTATTCGTATCTATGGTCACGATGTGTTTTATATAAAAAGAACATTAGATAGTCTTGATGATTTAATGAATGAAGACGATACTTCCACATTCCAAGAAGCATATATGGCAGAGATGTACATTAAAAATGTTGATGGATTTGAAGGTGAAGGAGACTTTCTATCTAAGTTTGGATTACAGATTAGAGATAGTATTACGTTTACCATTGCTATTAGTGTGTTTAACACGGAGATTGCCTTCCAAACTAGTGACGCAAGACCTATGGAAGGCGATTTGATATATCTTCCACTAAACAATAAGATATTCCAAATTCAACACGTTGAACACGAAGCAATATTTTATCAAATGGGGCAACTCCAAACATATGATATACGATGCGAGTTATTCGAATACAGTGGAGAAAAGTTTAGTACAGGTATTGCTAATGTGGATAGTATGTTCGAAAACTACGATATTTCTTTAGAAACGGCAGCTAATACGATTGAAAATATTGATCCTATAGCAGATAATATTGTCATTGAAACTGAAGGAGACAATATTCTTGACTTTAGCGAAGAAAATCCATTTGGGGAGAATAACTTCTAATGTTTGGAAATGAATTCTACCACTCTACCACAAGAAAGTATGTTGCTGCTTTTGGCACACTTTTTAATAACATCTACCTCACACGCACTAGTGGTGATGGGAATACTACTAGGTTTCGTATCCCGATAAACTATGGACCAATGCAAAAGTTTCTTGCTAAGACACAGCAAGACCCAAACTTTACAGCACCTGCAATATCTTTACCACGTATTACGTTTGAGTTAACGTCTATGACATATGATGGAACTCGCAAGTTGGGGTCTTTAATTAGAAATAGATCAGCTATATCAGACTCTGATTCAGATTTTAAATCTCAGTTTTCGGCGGTTCCGTATAACCTAGATTTTACTTTAAGTATTATGACTAAGTTTACAGAAGATGGCACTAAGATTCTAGAACAAATAATACCGTTCTTTACACCTGATTTTACACCTTCACTACAGATTTTAGAAACGCCAAACGTAACATTAGATGTTCCTATCATACTAAACAGTGTATCTCAAGAAGATATTTATGAGGGATCATTTGAAGAAAGACGTGCTTTAATATGGACACTCACTTTTCAAATGAAGGGATATTATCTTGGTCCAGTGGCTAATAAGAAAATCATTAAGTTTTCTGAGGCGGATATACATACAGGTTTAGACAACACAGTTGCAGAAGTAGGAGTGAACGTCCAACCTGGACTTACTGCAGCAGGAAATCCAACCACAAGCTTAACCGAAACTGTAGATTATGCAAACATTAACTATACAGACGATTGGGCATATATAGTAGATGTAACTGATGTAACGGTGAGTGATGATGAATGATGAAATTAGTAAAACTCTTGGGTTAGAACCTTTGTCAACTGAAGTGTTGAAAGGTGAAGTTGTGGTCCCTAAACCAAGTATTAATGCTGTCTCTGAAGAAGAGCGTGACTATAAATATGCTAGAGATAACTTCTACAACGTCATAGAAAAGGGTACTGATGCTCTAGAGCAAATGCTTGATGTTGCAAGAGCATCAGAGCATCCACGTGCATATGAGGTTGTATCAACACTTATGAAAACATTGGTTGATGCTAATAAAGATTTAGTAAAAATGGGTGACGATAAACGTAAATCAGAACCTAATATAGAAGAGAATAACACTAAAACAGTGAACAATAATCTATTTGTAGGGTCTACATCAGACTTACAAGAAATGTTAAGAGATATGAAAGAAGATGATTGATAAAGGATACCTTGGTAATCAAAACTTAAAAGGAAAAAATACTCAAATTGAGTTTACTCCTGAAATGATTAAAGAGTATGTAAAGTGTTCCAAAGATGCTATATATTTTGCTGAGAAACATATTAAAATCGTACACGTTGATTACGGATTGATACCCATAAAATTATATGATTATCAAAAAGAGATAGTTCACGCTATAATGGGAAGCAGACGGGTAACAGTAAATACGTCTAGACAAGCAGGTAAAACTACAACAGCAGCAGCAGTTATTTTACATTATGTTTTATTCAATGAGCATAAGACTGTTGCTTTACTTGCTAATAAAGGTGATGCGGCAAGGGAAATACTTGATCGTATTAAGATTGCTTATGAAGCTCTTCCTAAGTGGATGCAACAAGGAGTTGGGGAGTGGAATAAGGGATCGGTAGAGTTTGAGAATGGGTGTAAGATTATTGCTGCAGCTACTTCATCTTCAGGTATTCGTGGTAAATCTATATCATTTCTGTATATTGACGAAACTGCATTTGTTGAGAATTGGGATGAGTTTTTTGCGTCCGTATATCCAACTATATCTTCTGGGAAAACTACAAAGATTTTATTTACCTCTACTCCGAATGGACTTAATCACTTCTATAAAACCTGTGAAGGTGCAAGAGAAGGTACAAACGGATATAAGTTCATTGAAGTTCCTTGGCACAAAGTTCCTGGGCGGGATCAACAATGGAAAGATGAAACTCTTGCAGCAATGGACTTTGATTATCAAAAATTTTCTCAAGAGTTTGAGTGTCAGTTTCTTGGTTCAAGCGGAACTCTTATAGAAGGGTCCAAACTTAAGACTCTAGTTTCAAGAACCCCTATCGTTTCTGATAATAATATTAATATGTATGAAAGACCAAACTCTCAAAACACCTATGTATGTGTAGCAGATGTGTCAAGGGGGAAAGGTTTAGATTATTCAGCTTTCTCAGTATTTGATGTTTCTCAAATGCCTTATAAACAAGTATGTGTTTACCGTGATAATATGGTTACGCCTGTGGATTATGCTGAGATTATATTTAGAGTTTGTAAATCATACAATGAGGCTTCTGTACTCATTGAGGTCAACGATATTGGTGGACAAGTTTCTGATATCCTTCACTTCGATTTTGAATGTGAAAATTTACTATATACAGAGAGTGCGGGTCGTTCTGGTAAAAGAATATCTGCTGGGTTTGGTAAGAATGTAGATAAGGGCATAAGAACTACAAAAACAGTAAAATCTATTGGTTGTAATATCCTAAAGCTTCTTGTAGAACAAGATCAACTAATAGTTAACGATTTTTCAACTATAAACGAGCTTTCTACATTCTCTAGAAGAGGAAACTCATATGAGGCAGAAAGTGGTTCACACGATGATATGGTAATGGGATTGGTCTTGTTTTCTTGGTTGACAGATCAAGCCTTTTTTAAAGATATTACTGATATTAACACTATGATGAAACTAAGACAAAAAACTGAAAATGAAATAATGGACGATTTAACACCATTCGGGTTTAATATGGATGATATGTATGATAATGGAGAAGCGTCTCCATATGCCCATAACTTCTTGGGGTATGACTAGTTTTGAATTTTATAAATAGTCCATAGAAATAGTTTGAAGATAACTATAAACATATAAGGAGAAATGACAATGGCCTTTCAAATAAGCCCAGGTGTAAATGTTTCTGAGGTTGACCTAACTACGGTTGTACCCGCAGTTTCATCAACTACAGGTGCATTTGCTGGCGTTTTCAACAAGGGACCAATCGGAGAAGCAATATTAATCGACTCTGAAGTTACTTTAGTTGAGCGTTTTGGCAAACCAACCGCAGATAATTTTGAATCGTTTTTTACAGTTGCAAACTTTCTATCATACGCTGGCGCTTGCTATGTAGTTCGTATCGATAATGGTGCAACTAAAGCTAGTAACATTAGCGCCCCATTCATCGCAAAAAATGCAGGTATAGATGGGGATTCTTTAGAAGTCGTAACTGTTGGAGATGGCGTAGGAGAGTTTTCATCTACAGGAACTCTTACAGAATTTCTAATCGATATTTCAACATCTAGAACTACAGCATCTTACGATAACACAACTTCAGCTTTAACTATTCAAGATGGCGATATCCTAGAGATTGGTGATTACACGCTAGAGATTGATACCGTTTCAGGTGCTACTATCACCTTTAAGAATAAGTATACAGGATTTGCGAACTTGGGTGACGGTGGTGCTTCAGCACTCACAACAGTCACTAGATATTGGGGTGGATATAAGGCTATAAATGTCGCACCTAATGCGGGGCGTTTTCATATTGTAGTAAGAGATACTAATGGACTAATACTCGAAACATTCAATAATGTTTCCCCAACTTCAACTGATAAAAATGTAGATGGCACTTCAGCATATTATAAGACAGTAGTGGACAATGGTTCTTCTTGGGTAACCACAGAAGGCGCTCAAGGATCAAATATTCTAGTATCCACAGGAGCAAGGGCGATATACGGGTTTTCTAGCGGTGGTGCCGGTACTGACGAAGCAACAACAGGCGTGTCTGCATATGCAGCAGGATATGACCTATTCAAAGACGCTGATGCTTTAGATATATCTCTTATTCTTCTAGGTAAAGCAAACACAACTTTAGCTCAATATGTCGTAGATAATATTGCAGAGCATCGTAAAGATTGCGTTGCAATGATATCACCAACGTATAATGCTACAGTTGATGAAATGATTACCTTTAGAGACGCAATCGGTAGTAGCTCCTATGCTATGATGGATAGCGGATATAAGTACCAGTATGATAAATACAGTGATGTCTATCGTTGGGTTCCCCTAAATGGTGATGTTGCGGGTCTATGCGCAAGAACAGATAATGATCGTGATCCTTGGTTCTCACCTGCAGGATATAACAGAGGGCTTATTAAGAACACTGTTAAACTATCGATCAATCCTAATAAAGCGCAAAGAGATAAGTTATACGCATCAGGTATTAACCCTGTAATCACAGAGGCGGGACAAGGAACTTTGCTATTTGGAGATAAGACACTTCTTTCAACACCAAGTGCATTTGACCGTATTAATGTTCGTCGCTTGTTCATTGTTCTTGAAAAAGCAGTTGCTAGAGCATCTAAAACAACTCTATTTGAGTTTAATGATGAGTTTACAAGAGCACAGTTCAAGAACTTAATCGAACCTTTCTTAAGAGATGTTCAAGGACGCCGTGGTATTTACGACTTCAAAGTTGTAGCAGATGAAACAAATAACTCAGCAGAAGTTGTTGATGGAAACCGCTTCGTAGGCGATATTTACATCAAACCGGCTAAGTCTATCAATTTTATCCAGCTAAACTTCGTGGCTGTACGCTCTGGCGTAGAGTTTGAAGAAATCGTAGGTCAGTTTTAAGATATAAGCAAAGGAGTTAACAAACAAATGGCTTTCAACGTAAATGAAATCAAGAGCCAACTAACTCTAGGAGGTGCAAAGGCATCGTTATTCCAAGTTCAAGTTTTGAACCCAGTGAACAGCGGCGGTGATCTTAAAACACCTTTTATGGTAAAGGCGGCTCAAATCCCTGAGTCAACATTAGGGACGATTGAAGTACCATACTTCGGTCGCAAAATAAAAATAGCAGGTGACCGTACATTCGCAGAGTGGACGGTAACTGTAATAAATGATGAGGACTTTCTAGTACGAAATGCTATGGAAGAGTGGATGGCTTCAATCAATACGCACGAAGGTAATATTCGTGCAGCAGCTTCTGCTTCCCCATTGCAGTACAAATCGCAAGCACAGATTATTCAGTACTCTAAAACTGGATTGCCTGTTCGTGAGTATACGTTTGAAGGATTATTTCCAACTAATGTTTCTCCGATTGAAATGTCTTGGGAAACAACAGATGCCATTGAAGAGTTCCAAGTTACCTTCCAATATGACTATTGGGCAGTATCTGGTGGGATCACTGGCGGTCAGTTGACTCAAGAGTAAACGACTAAATAGATTGTAAGACCCTCTTTTAACAGGGGGGTCTTACCTCTATTAGTAAAGGACTATATATATGGCTGTTCAATTATTTGGATTTGAAATAAAAAGAAAATCTGATGAAGCAGATGATAAAAGGATTCGCTCATTCGTTGAACCGAATGAAGGCGATGGCTCTATTAATGTTACTGCAACTGTTCCTGGAGCAGGTGCGGCAATGTCTTCCGTTGTGGATATGGAAGGTTATGCTAAGTCAGAAGCAGAACTTGTTCAAAAATATCGTGATATGCTTCAACAACCTGAAGTGCAGCAAGCGGTTGATGATGTTGTAAATGAAGCGGTAATCGTTTCTTATGACTCTGCGCCTATAAGTTGTGTGACAGATGATGTTAAGTTATCTGATGGAATTAGAAAAAAGATTAGAGATGAGTTTTCAACTATATTAGAACTCTTAGATTTCTCAAACTATGGTTATGATATTTTTCAGAAATGGTATGTAGATGGTCGTTTGAACTATCATATACTTATTGATGAAAAGGATGCTAAATCGGGTATCCAAGAAATACGTTATATTGACCCACGTAAGATACGTAAAATACGTGAGTACGAAGCTGTAAAAATTGGTGAAGGTAACAATACTAGCGCAGTAAAGAAGCTAAAAAATGAATACTATATGTATATCGAAAAGGGCTTCTTGACGGATAAAGCAGGTGCTGCATCGTCTACTGATTATAATGGTGGAGTAAAGGGACTACGGATTGCTAAAGATTCTGTTGTAAATGTCAACTCAGGTATCCTAAACGAAAAAAATACCTTAGTACTGTCGCACTTACACAAAGCGTTCAAACCTTTAAACCAACTTCGTATGATGGAAGACGCAGCAGTTGTTTATCGCATTTCACGTGCGCCAGAACGCCGTGTGTTTTATATTGACGTTGGCAACTTACTAAAGTTAAAGGCAGAGCAATACCTACGTGATATGATGGTAAAGCATAAGAACCGTCTTGTATATGACGCAGGTACAGGTGAAGTACGTGATGATCGTAAACATATGTCAATGACAGATGATTTCTGGTTGCCTCGCCGTGAAGGTGGTCGAGGTACTGAGATTACTACATTACCGGGTGGGCAGAACTTGGGAGAGATGGACGATATTCTATACTTCCAAAAGAGATTGTTCAAGTCATTGAACGTTCCACTTTCACGTATGGAAACTGATAATGGATTCTCTTTGGGTCGTGCATCTGAGATTACTAGAGACGAAATAAAGTTTTCTAAGTTTATTCGCCGCTTACGTGCTAGGTTCTCTATCTTGTTTGACAAGCTATTAGAGAGACAGCTAATATTAAAAGGGATCATCACTCCTGAAGATTGGTCAGAAATACAAAATAAAATTCGTTATGACTTTACTGAAGATAATCACTTTGAAGAGCTAAAATCTGCTGAAATACTTAATAACCGTATTCAAACGTTACGTGATATGGATGAATATGTTGGACAATATTACTCTAAGATTTGGATATATAAGAACGTTTTGAAAATGTCAGAGGAAGAAATTGAAGATATGATTGAGGAAATCGACGCTGAAGGAAGTAATAGAGCCGATACTGATGAAGAAATGTAAGTTTTACTAAATATAGTAGATAAGGAGATTATGAATGGATAATATTAAAAATATGTTTAAAAATGCTTTTGATAGCAATGCAAGTGAGTTTGAAAAGGACTTCAGTGCTATTATGAGTGCAAAAATGAATAGTGCTATAGAAGCTAAATATGACAATATGTTTGGTTCAAATAATGCTGAACCTCAAATAGACACTGAACCTAAAACAGAATTAGAAACCACAGAAACGGAAGCCTAATAAGATGTCAAAACTAGTTAAAAATATTATCAAGGAAACAGTTAATCCTCCAGGCGAAAAGCGTCCTGAAGAACAAAAATTTCTTGATCAGCACAAAGTTGACGTAAAAGATTATCCTGTGAAGCAAGATACCAAAGAGACACCTAAGAAGAAAAAACGTGTTGCCGATAATGATGCAGAGAGTTCAGAAGCATCTTATGATCAAGCATATCTAACAACAGAAGAAACAGAAGTTTCTGAGGATGAAAAAATGGTCTGCAAAGAATGTGGATGTGAACAAGATATGCCTAAAGAAGATTGTGACTGTGAGCACGATTGCTCAGACCCTGATGGAGATCACTGGGTTAAAGCATCTGATATGGGTGAAGGATATGGTAAGAAGAAAATGAAGTCTTTCAAAGAATCTCTACAGACAGTGCAAGAGGAAGTAGAAGAAATATCTGAATCAGTTATCAATGATCTAAAATCAATTGTAAAATCCAAGTCCGTGAAAGAAGTAAAATTTTCTGATGGCGGTAAAACTAAAGTAGATTTGTTTACAGCATCTGCTATGGTTAAAGTTCACGATTCATTAAACAAAGCAAACCAGAAAAAGTTCGCAGATGCTATAAATAAAGATGAGCGTATGTTTATGAAGATGATGGACTTTGCTATGGATAAAGTAGGATAAAGGAAAAGATATGTCTATTCTAAAAGCAACAGGCGTAGCAGTAGATATCAATGCTGCTCCAGATGTAGTGGCAAATGCCAGATTAATCAGTGTTTTAAATACAGGTGCAGCATTTCCACTAATAAATGTGGGTACAGGGAATAATCTATATATTGCTGCTGGAGAACGAGTTGTAATAGAGAAGGCACCAAGCGATGCCTTGGATGCTGTCGGTGGAACTGCTTCTGTTTGGGCAACCCCTATAGCTTACAAGAAATGAGGAATAAAAAATGTCTTTACTGATAAAAGAAATAATTGAAGAAGTCACTTATATCTCAGAAGATATTCTGGATGAAGAAGGTAATGCCAAAGGCAAAAACTACTTCATTGAAGGTGTTATTATGCAAGGTGACATTCAAAATAGAAATGGGCGTACATACCCTATGGAAACTCTTGTGCGTGAAACAAAACGCTACACAGAGAACTATGTAGATAAGAAAAGAGCATATGGTGAACTAGGGCATCCCCAAGGTCCAACGATTAATCTAGATCGTGTGTCACATATGTTTACTGAACTAAGAGAAGATGGTACTAATATTGTTGGTAAAGCTAAGATTATGGATACTCCAATGGGTAAGATTGTTAAAAATCTAATCGATGAGGGTGCTCAACTTGGTATCTCTTCTAGAGGTATGGGTTCTTTGAAACAGAATAAGAACGGTATTATGGAAGTCCAAAAAGACTTTATGCTTGCTACTGCAGGAGATATCGTTGCTGACCCTTCTGCCCCGGATGCATTTGTTAACGGTATTATGGAAGGAGTGGAGTTCTACTATGATGTTGCTAGTGGACTTTGGCAAAAAATGGCACCTGCTCAAGCAGTTGTTGCTGAAGAAAAGTTTGAAGCAACTATAGAAGAAATAAAGGAAACTGCAAAGCGTAGTGCGAAGGAACTGGAAGAGCAAGCAAGCACTTTGTTCAAAAAATTCATCAATTCGTTAGCAAGTAAGTAAATATTATAAATACTATTAGATTTTTACACAATCTTAAAGGAGAGCAAAAATGAGCGAAGAACTAGAAAATAAACTAGACGCTGAACTTGAAGAAGCAAAAGCAACTGGTGAGGATTCTGAGTCTGCTGATGCTGTAACACCTGCAGGTGGGACTGACAAGAAGCGTAAATCAGATAAAACAACAGCAGCGAAAATGGAAAAAGTCGCTGAAGCACCTGCACTAGAATCTATTTTTGATGGCGAAGAGTTGTCAGAAGATTTTAAAACGAAGGCAGAAGCAGTATTTGAAGCAGCTATTCACGAAAAATCACAAACAATTCGTGAAGAACTGGAAACAAAGTTCGCTGCTGACCTAGACGAACAAGTTGCACAAGCAACTGAAGAATTAGTCGAGAAGGTAGACTCCTACCTAGACTATGTGATTGAACAGTGGATGGAACAAAACGAAGTTTCAATCGAATCTTCTATTAAAGTTGAGGTTGCAGAATCTCTACTAGACTCTCTAAAGGGTCTTGTTGAGCAGCACAACTTAGAAGTTTCTGATGAGCAAGTTGATGCGATTTCTGAACTAGAAAAGCGCTTAGATGAGCAAGAAACTAAGTACAACGAAACTGTTGAATCAATGATTGCGTTAAAAGAGGGCAAAGAGTCTCTTGAGCGTGAGGTTGCACTTTCAGATATCTCTGAAGACCTAACAGACACCCAAGCAGAGAAACTATCTACTCTTGCTGAAGGTATTTCTTTTGACTCTACAGAAGAGTATAAAGAAAAGTTGGTAGCAATCAAAGAGTCGTATTTTGCAGAATCAGCAACAGTTGCTGAAGCTTCAGACGAAACTGAAAACCTTGAAGAAGAGGTTATCGAAGAGTCAACCGCAAAAGACCCTCTTGTACTTGATGAGTCTGTTAGTCGTTATGCTGCAGCACTAGATCGTCTAAGTCAAAGATAACTTTTTATAAATACTACTAGTTGAATCTCAAACAAGGAGAAACAAAAATGAGAAACGAAGAACTAATGAAAAAGTGGACTCCTATTTTGGAGCACGAAGCATTTGGTGGTATTCAGGACTCTCATAGAAAAGCCGTTACAGCGACTATTCTTGAGAACACTGAAAAAGCGCTTAATGAAGGTCAGTCATACTCACCAACTTCACTACTAGAAGCTGCGCCAGCAAACAACATTAATGTTGATGGTGCAGGTGGTATTGACACCTATAACCCAGTACTAATCTCACTAGTGAGACGTGCTATGCCAAACCTAATCGCATACGATATCGCTGGCGTTCAACCAATGACAGGACCAACAGGTCTTATCTTTGCAATGCGTTCACGTTACGGTGCACAAAATGGTGCCGAAGCTCTGTATGGCGAAGCAAACACATCCTTTGCTCCTGCCTCAACAACTGCAGCAGCAGAAGCACTAGGTGATGGTGTAGGCGCTGGTTTCGCTGAGATGTCATTCTCAATTGAAAAAGTAACTGTAGAAGCAAAATCACGTGCTTTGAAAGCAGAATACACAACTGAACTTGCACAAGACTTGAAAGCTATTCACGGTCTTGACGCTGAAACAGAACTAGCGAATATGCTATCTGCAGAACTACTAGCGGAAATCAACCGTGAAGTCGTAACAACTGTACGTACAAACGCTGTCGCAGGTGCTCAGTCAGGCACAGCAACAGCAGGTACATTCGACTTGGATGTTGACGCAAATGGTCGTTGGTCAGTTGAAAAATTCAAAGGCTTGATGTTCCAAATCGAGCGTGAAGCAAATGCTATCGCTATCGCTACTCGCCGTGGTAAAGGTAATATGCTTATTTGTTCTTCAGACGTAGCGTCTGCATTGCAAATGGCAGGTATCTTGGACAACACACCAGCTCTAAACAGCAACAACTTGTCTGTAGATGATACAGGTAACACTTTCGTAGGTGTTCTGAATGGTCGTTACAGAGTGTACATTGATCCATATGCAGGTAGCAACTTCCTAGTTGTTGGCTACAAAGGCTCAAACGCATTTGATGCCGGTCTGTTCTATTGCCCATATGTACCGCTACAAATGGTACGTGCAGTTGGTGAGAACAGCTTCCAATCGAAGTTGGGCTTCAAAACACGTTACGGTATGGTTGCTAACCCATTCGCAGGTGCTGCATCAGCAACTGGCGCAATCGGTGCAGACTCAAACGTCTACTACCGCCGTGTGGCTGTTACAAACATTATGTAATAAGAATAGGGTTAACCTATCAACTACTGAGAGGGGCATTATTGCCCCTCTTTTTTTGTTATAAATAGTATTAATGCAACAGGAGTTTTAAATGTCCATAGGTATTTCACAAAATTTTCTGTCACCTAAAGAGTTTCGCTTTTCCATAGAGAGGCTACCTCACGTGACATATTTTGCACAAGATGCAAATATTCCTGGTATTAATGCCAATCCAACTGTCACGCAAACGCCATTTAAGGAAATATATACTCACGGTGATAGACTAACTTGGAACACATTCTCAGTAACAGTTCGTATTGACGAAAATATGAATAATTTTATTGAGATATTTAACTGGATGCAAGGTCTAAACTATCCAGATAACTTTAACCAATATGCGAACTTAGTCTCAGGGGATGGATTATACTCTGATGCTACGCTAACTCTTTTGAGTAACGCTAAGAACCCTAATGTGGAGTTTAAGTTTCAAGATATTTTCCCGATATCTATCAGTGACGTTGTTCTAACAGTTCAAGACGTTGACATAGAATACGCTACCACAGAAATAACATTCCAAACAAACGGCTATTCGGTTCATCAACTATAGCACGTGCACGTTTCAAATAGCACTTACGTAATACGTATAAATAGAGGGTATGAACACGTTTCATATCACAAATATATAATGAGGTAAAAATGACACTTGAAGAAATATACGAGTCTTGGGCAAAAGACGGTGAGATCGATCAGCATAATATCTCAAACGAATCTGCCAATATCCCTAAACTACATAATAAATACTTTCAAATGTATATGCAAGAGGGCTTGCGGCTAAAGAAGCTGAAAGCTGAGTACAAAACATTTATAAAGCTAAAAACTGAGTATTACAAAGGTGAACTAACCTTTGAAGACTTAAAGGATTATGGTTGGGAGCAACAACCTCTAAAAATACTCAAACAAGATATACCAACATACGTAGACGCAGATCAAGATGTGATTAACAAATCTTTACGTATTGGCTATCAAGAGTCTATTGTTGACTACCTAGAATCTATAATCCGACAAGTAACTAATAGAGGATTTCAGCTAAAAACTATTGTTGATTGGGAAAGATTTAGAACAGGGGCATAGGGACCAAAGGGACCAACAAACAGGACCAAAGGGTCCACAAGGACCAAAGGGACCAACAAACAGGACCAAAGGGTCCACAAGGACCAAAGGGACCGAAGGGACCAACAAACAGGGCCAAAAGGACCAAAGGGACCAACAGGAATACAATGGAAAAGATAATCATTGAGAATATAGATGAAGTGTATGTAAGAGTAGTCGCAGAACCATCAGCAAAGATGGAACTTAGCGAATATTTCACATTCTTTGTGCCTGGTTATAAATTTATGCCAGCCTTCAGAAATAAAGTGTGGGATGGTAAGATACGCCTATTAAATGTAATGACGGGTATTATATATAAAGGTTTAATAAGTTATATTTCTAAGTTCTGCGAATCACGTGGATATGATCTACAGATCAATTCTGATGTTTATGACCTACAAACCATAAATGAAGATGCAGGTACACAACTTGCCCAAGAATATAATAGCACATTCACACCAAGAGATTACCAAAATGACGCTGTTGTACACGCACTTAGTAATAATCGTGCATTATTACTATCTCCTACTGCATCTGGAAAATCGTTTATCATTTACCTTCTATCTAGGTTTCACGTAGAACAAGGAAGAAAGGTGTTGATTGTAGTACCAACAACATCATTGGTATCTCAAATGTCTTCTGACTTCGTGGAGTACAATAGAAATATCCAACTTGATATACATAAAATTATGGCAGGGGTTGACAAGAATGTAGAAGCAGACTATACTATAACAACTTGGCAGTCAATATATAAGCAACGTAAACCATATTATGAAAAGTTTGATGTTGTGATTGGGGATGAAGCTCACTTGTTTAAAGCAAAATCTCTCACAAGTATATTAGAAAAGACTCCGCACATTAAATATAGATATGGATTTACAGGAACATTAGATGGCACACAAACCCATAAGTTGGTATTGGAAGGGCTATTTGGCCCCGTACATCAGGTAACCGAAACAAAAAAACTTATAGCAGACAATACTCTTGCAGAGTTTAAAATCAAAGCATTGGTATTAGGATACTCTAACGAAGTAAGAAAGCTAAATACCAATAAGTCATATCAAGAAGAGATAGATTGGATAGTACGAAGCGAAAGAAGAAATAAATTTATTAGAAATCTGGCTTGGTCATTAGAGGGAAATACTCTTATATTATTTCAATTTGTTGAAAAACACGGTAAACTACTCCACCCTATGCTTAAGCATAAAGATAAGACAGTTCATTTTGTATATGGTGGAGTTGATGCAAAAGATAGGGAAAATGTTAGAGCTATAGCAGAATCTACATCCGACAATATAATATTAGCCTCTTATGGTACTTTTTCAACTGGTGTTAATATTAAAAAATTAGATAACATTATCTTTGCGTCACCATCTAAATCCAAAATACGCAATCTTCAATCAATAGGTAGGGTATTGCGTAAAGGTAATGGTAAAGACAAAGCAACTCTTTATGATATAGTGGATGACTTACAATGGAAAAGCAAGAAGAACTTTGCAGTGCAACACTTTATGGAAAGAGTTAAGATATATACAGAAGAAGAATTTGAATTCAATATATATAACATAGACATTGGAGATTAATTTGAATCTAATACACATAAAGCTTAAAAACGGAGAAGACCTAATCGGAGTTCGTGAAACAACACAGAACCCCACTTCTACAGATGGTGTTTGGGTAGTTGCTCCGATAACAGTAGATATTCATCCTATTCACGGATTGTATGGTAAATCTTGGATGTTATTGTCTGATGCTAATACTGTTAAGATAAACAATGAGGATATTATGTTCTTATCAAATGCCAACCTCAAGGCAGAAAAGTACTACGAAACATTCATCAGTAAGTTTAGAGAAGTCGAAGACGATCCAGACCTTACAAGTGAGGAATACTTAGATGAACTAGATGAACTATACAGTACTATACTAGAATCTAAAACATCAACAAAACATTAAACTTATTAAGAATCATTATACACGTTATTTCGTACTGTGTCAAGACATTATTCTTACTTGACATCTGGTACATTTTGTGGTATCTTTATATAAATGCAATAAGTGAGGGCAGAGCATATGGCAAAAAAGAAAGTAAGAAACTATGTAAACAATTCTGAATTTTATGAAGCTATGGTTGTTTATAAGAAAGAGGTACAAGAGGCAGAAGAATGTGGAGACCCACCTCCTATCATCCCCAACTACATAGGAGAGTGCGTATATCAGATTGCCAATCGCTTATCATTTAAGCCTAACTTTGTCAACTATTCATATAGGGATGATATGATAGCAGATGGATTAGAGAATGCTATTATGGCTATCAACAACTTTGATCCAGGCAAATCTAAGAACCCCTTTGCATATTTCACACAAATTATTTACTATGCATTTTTAAGACGTATTCAAAAAGAAAAGAAGCAGTTGTATGTGAAACATAAAGTTATAGAAAACTCTATGATTAATGATACGTTGGTTGAAAGAGGTTCTGACAATAAGACTAAAGGATCAGCGGCATATGTCGATCTTGATAATGATTATATGTCCGATTTTGTTGAAAATTATGAGGAATCAATGAGAAAGAAAAAGGAAAAATCTAATGGTAATGGGGGGTAGATATGGAAAAGATATTACCAGTTATGGTTGAAGATTTGATTAAAAAGGTTACAGATCAGAATCTTCACACAGAGCAAAGACAACATTATGTAAGTACTCTAAAGAATATTCGTGATGCAGCAGATGAAGCTTTGACAAAGTATAATATAGACAAAACTATGAATAGGAAGTTTAGAAAATGACGAAGGTTGCTATTATTACAGATAGCCATTGGGGAGCACGTAATGATAATCAAGCATTTGCACAACACTTTATAAAGTTTTATGAGGAAGTGTTTTTTCCCACTATAGACGATCTTGGTATTAAACACGTATTGCATCTTGGGGACTTAACGGATAGACGTAAGTATATTAACTTTGTTACTGCTAAGAATCTTGAAACTCATTTTATGAAGCCTTTATATGACCGTAATATTCAGTTAGATTTAGTTGCAGGTAATCACGATACGTTTTATAAAAATACTAACGAAGTGAATAGTATTATACAGTTATATGGAACATCGAAGTATGATAATATTAATATCATATGGGATGATGCTTATGAAGTGACTTGGGAAGATGGTACTGGATGTTCAGTTATGATGGTTCCTTGGATTTGTGCAGAAAATCAAGAATCGATATATAACTCTTTAAAATCCACTAAGAGCCAAATTGTTATGGGACACTTTGAGATTCAGGGCTACGAAATGATGAAAGGACAGATTTGTGATCACGGTTTGGATAAAAAGATTTTTAATAAGTTTGATACCGTATATAGCGGCCATTTTCATCACCCTTCTCATAATGGTAATATTACCTACTTGGGCGCTCCATATGAGATGAACTGGTCAGACTATAATGGGAAGCGTGGATTTCATATCTTCGATACCGAAACACGTGAAGTAGAGTTTATCAAAAATCCTAATCGAATGTTTCATAAGATATCATATGATGACACTGATATGACTATTGAAGATGTGGCTAATCTTGACACTTCTAACTTGACAAACGCTTTCATAAAGGTTATAGTAAGGAATAAAGAGAATCCATATATCTTCGATTTGTTTCTTGACAGATTGGCCTCTTCAGGCGCATCTGATATTAAAGTGGTTGAAGACCATATGAACTTTGACACTATAGATGAAGAAGAGCTTGTAGATGAGGCTCAAGATACTATGACTATTTTAACGCAGTATATTCAAAATATTGAGTTTAAAGGTGATAAATCTAAAGTAGAAAGTGTCCTTAGAGAACTGTATAATGAGGCGATTAGTTTATGATATTATTTAAAACTGTTCGATATAAGAACATTTTATCCACAGGCGATGCTTGGACCGAAATGCACCTTGATAGAGATAAGTCAACTCTTATCATCGGAGAAAATGGTGCAGGTAAGTCCACTATGCTTGATGCAATAACATTTGCACTTTATGGTAAGGCATTTCGCAATATTAAGAAGCCACAGTTGGTCAACTCTATCAATAAGAAGGACCTTTCTGTAGAGGTTTTCTTTAGTATTGCGGCAAAACAGTATAAGGTCAAGCGTGGTATCAAACCAAATATATTTGAAATTTGGTGCAATGGAGAACTCTTAAATCAAGATGCAGCGGCACGTGACTATCAAGCATATCTTGAAGAAAACATTCTTAAGATGAACTATAAATCATTTGGTCAAGTGGTGGTACTTGGCTCTTCTACCTTTGTACCGTTTATGCAGCTAAAGGCAGCAGAACGTAGATCAGTGATTGAAGATTTGCTTGACATTCAGATTTTTACTGTTATGAACTCTTTGCTAAAAGATCGTATTAGTGAAAACAAAGACAGCATTAATTCCGTAAAGCACGAAATAGATTTGCTAGGACAAAAGGTTGAATCTGCTGAATCGCATAACCAGTCTATAAAAAAGATGAAAGAGGTTGAGGTATCTAAGCTAAAGGACAAGATAAGGGATCAGATTAAACTAATTGAGGGTGAGCAAGAGGCGGTTCAGGTATTGATGGATGAGGTTAAAGGTCTTACTGAAAGTATCAGTGATAAACCCAAGATGAAATCTAGATTAGTAGAGTTGGAGAAAATAGATGGTCAACTTTCCACAAAGCGTTCCAAACTACAGAAGGACATTGATTTCTACGAAAAGCACGACAACTGTCCAACCTGTAAACAAGGTATCGAACACGACTTTAAGCAAGAAACGATTACAGAAGCCTCTCGAACAAGAAAAGAAATCGAAGATGCAAAAGTAGAACTGTCAAATAGACTTAACATTGTAGAAGATAGGCTTAATGATATTAGCAGTGTAGAGACTTCTATTGCATCTAAGAACCTTACTATGAGTGAGCATAACGCTAACTATAAGATGGGGATGAATATATGTACACAAATTAAAGCTGATTTATTGAATGCAGAAAAAGAAGTTAAAGAAGTTAATGGTTCAGAGATTAAAGAACTTCGCTCACAACTAAAGGATAAGCATTCTGCACAAGAGCTTGCCTTTGACAACAAAGAGGTTCTAAGTACTGTATCTTCTATGCTACGTGATGGTGGTATCAAGACCCGTATCATTAAGCAATATGTGCCTATTATGAACAAGTTAATAAACAAATATCTTGCTGCTATGGATTTTTTTGTGCAGTTTGAGTTAGACGAGAACTTCAACGAAACTATTAAGTCACGCTTTCGTGATATATTTTCATATTCTTCATTCTCAGAAGGTGAGAAACTTCGTATTGATTTAGCGCTTCTATTTACTTGGAGATCGGTTTCAAAACTAAGAAACTCTGTGTCAACCAATCTTTTAGTTATGGATGAAATTATGGACAGTAGTTTAGATGCTGCAGGAACAGAGGAGTTTTTAAAGATCATCAATGAAATAACTGTAGACTCAAACATCTTTATCATAAGTCATAAGGGGGATCAGTTAGTTGAAAAGTTTGATACAACAATAAGATTTGAAAAAGTTAAGAATTTTAGTAGGATGGCAATACAATGAGTATAGAATCAAGATTAGTGGCTCTAGGGCGTAAACATAAAGACCTTCATTCAAAGATAGAAGCTCTAGAAGCTGAAAAGGCCCCTGATAGATATATAAAGACATTAAAGGTTGAAAAGTTGGTTGTAAAAGATGAGATGAGTATCATTCAGAAAAAGATGTTAGACGGTCAGCACTAATGCATTGGGTCTTTGATGTAGATGGCACGTTAACTCCTAGCCGTAGTAAGATGGATAGTGAGTTTGCAGCTTGGTTTGAAAACTTTGCAACACATAATGCAGTCTATCTTGTTACAGGAAGTGATAGAGAAAAGACCTTAGAGCAAATACCTTATGATATATACTGCTTATGTGTAAGAGTTTATCAGTGTAGTGGTAATGAAGTATGGGAGCAAGATAGACTTATACGTAGTAATGATATAGAGATTACTGAAGAGTTGCAGCGTATATTTGATTATTGGATTAAAGCAAGTCAGTTTGGTTATAAGAGAGGTAATCACGTTGACAAAAGATCAGGTCTAGTAAACTTCAGTGTGCTTGGTAGACCAGCTTCTGCTTTTGATCGTAATGCGTATATTAGTTGGGATGAGGTGACAGAAGAACGTAAGACTATTGCTTGGTGTCTAAATGATGCATTTGGAGATCAATATAACTTTCAAATAGCGGGTGAAACGGGTATTGACATAACTAAGAAAGGATTTGGTAAAGAGCAAATCCTTAAAGATTTTGATGGTAGTGTTACCTTCTATGGAGATACTATTAAAGATGGTGGCAATGATTATGACCTTGCCGTTGCTATAAACTATGGATTAGAAGGGTTTCAGCACGAAGATTCTTCTAAAGCGATTAAAGTTGATGATTGGAAACACACGTGGGAACTACTAAAAAAATAGGATTTACAGCATCAGCGTTTGATCTATTACACGCAGGTCACATTGCTATGTTGCGTGAAGCAAAGGATCAGTGCGACTATTTGATCTGTGGATTGCAGATTGATCCTAGTGTAGACAGAGTGGATAAGAATCCTCCTATTCAGTCTATAGTAGAGAGGTATATTCAACTATCAGCAATCAAATATGTTGACGAAATTATTCCTTATTACTACGAAAAAGACTTGACAGACATCCTAAAAACATATAATATAGATGTTAGGATTCTAGGAGAAGAGTATAAAGATGGTGACTTTACAGGGCGAGAGCTATGTGATAGTCTTGGTATTGGGTTGCACTTTAATAAAAGAAATCACGATTTTTCTTCTAGCGAACTAAGAAAACGTATGAAAGGTAATATAAATAATGAACCAAGAGATTGACTATAAGTTTAATGAGAGTGATTATATAAATGAGTTTGCGGAATACATTGATAAAACTTATAGTGCTCACTATTCCCAAAATAAGTTTCAGTCTACGGAAGTGATCATCGATAGGGGACACGGAACAGGATTTTGTATGGGGAACGTAGATAAGTACTCAAACCGATATGGTAAGAAGGGTACGGCAGAAGATGCTCGTAAAGATTTGATGAAAATATTGCATTATGCTTTAATACAGTTATATGTACACGATTTGGAGATAGATAATTAATGGATGTTGATATTAAAGTTGGAGACTTAAAACCGAAAAAATTGATGGTAGCCACTCCAATGTATGGTGGACAATGCGCAGGTATGTTCACTAAAGCTACAAATGATTTGGCAACAGCTTGCGCCGCCTATGGCATTAGCTTGAAATTCTACTACCTTTTTAATGAAAGTCTGATCACAAGAGCACGTAACTACTGTGTGGATGAGTTTCTAAGATCAGATTGCGATTATCTTATGTTTATTGACTCAGACATTGGGTTTGACTATAAGGATGTGCTTACACTATTGCATTTTGCAGGAACTGATGATTATGATATTGTAACCGGACCTTATCCTAAGAAAACTATTGCTTGGGAAAAAATTAAAGCAGCAGTTGAACAAGGATATGCTGATGAAAATCCATTCAATCTTGGACAGTTTGTAGGGGACTACGTATTCAATCCTGTTGAGGGTATTAAGCAATTTTCAGTATCAGAGCCTGTTGAAATCAGAGAAGGTGGTACAGGATTTATGATGATACCACGTAAAACCTTTGAAAAATACGATGATGCATACCCAGAGTTAAAATACATTCCTGATCACGCTCGTACTGAAGAGTTTGATGGTAGTCGTGAGATTATGTGCTATTTTGATACTGTTATTGATCCAGAGAGTAAGCGTTACTTATCTGAAGACTATATGTTTAGTCAATACGCACGTAAGGCAGGTATGAAGATTTGGCTGTTCCCTTGGATGAAATTGCAACACGTTGGGGCTTACATCTTTGGTGGCTCATTGGGAGCAATGGCAGCTATTGGTGCATCTCCAACTGCATCAAAGAAATCTAACAAAAAAAACTACTTGACAAAAGATGCACAAGATGATACTATGACAAATAAGAATCGTAAGCAGCGAAGAGCAGCCAAGAAAGGCAAATGATGATGAAATTTAGTGATGATACACTTTCTATTTTAAAGAACTTTTCAGGTATAAATCAAAGTATTCTGTTTAAACCTGGAAATACGATTAAGACAATCTCCCCACAAAAGACAGTAATGTCAGCGGCGGTGATTGAAGAAGATATTAGTGGACGTGCAGGTATATATGACTTATCACGTTTTCTATCCACATTATCGCTCTTTGAAGACCCTGACGTGGACTTTGGAGACGATAAGTTTACTATTAGTAGTGGTCGCCGTAAGGTTGATTATACATATGCCGCAGAGAATATGATTGTTACTCCCCCTGATAAGGAGATCAGTCTACCCGCAATCGACGTTTCTATGAACGTTGCTTGGTCAGAAATACAATCTGTCATTCGTGCTGCAGGAGTTTTACAAGTTGGTGATATAGCATTTACTGGATCAGATGGTCGAATTGTTATGGCAGCTACTGATAGTAAAAATCCTACTGCAGATAGGTATGAAGTAGAAGTTTCTGAATATGACGGAACCAACTTCGATATGACTATTAAGGTCGAAAACCTTAAACTAATTCCCGCAGACTATGAGATTAGTCTTTCGTCTAAAGGAATGTCTCATTTTAAATCAGATAGGGTCCAGTATTGGATCGCAGTTCAATCAAACTAAGGAGTACTCAAATATGAATAAACAAGTAGAAGACGCAGAAGTTGTTGCAGAAACCCCAGAACCCCAAGTGCAAGATGGTCTTTCACTACAAGACATTGCAAACGCATTGCAGATTATTGATATTGCAGTGTCACGTGGCGCAATTAAAGGCGAAGAAACATCTTCTGTTGGGATGGTTCGTGATCGACTAGCTGGATTTTTAAAATCTGCACAGGAAGCACAACAAGCAAATGTGGCTGAAGGAGACAGCCCCGATGCAACAAATGATAGTGATGAGTCATAATAAAAAGTAGAAGGGGGTTGACAAGACCCCCTTTTTACTCTATACTACTATACTATGATTTTATATAATGAGGTGAAATATGATTGACGATTTTCTATGGGTAGAAAAGTATCGTCCAAAACAGGTAAGTGAAGCCATCCTTCCTGAGACTTTAAAGACATCCTTTCAACAGTTTGTTGATCAGGACAATATTCCTAACTTAATACTAACAGGTCGTGCAGGTGTAGGCAAGACCACAGTTGCCAAAGCTATGCTTGATGAAATCAATGCAGACTATATAGTAATCAATGGTTCAATGAATGGTAATATTGATACGTTGCGTGTAGAGATATCTAACTTTGCCTCAACAGTATCTTTTGGTGGTGGTCGTAAGTACGTCATTCTTGATGAGGCTGATTATCTAAATCCAAACTCTACTCAACCTGCTTTACGTAACTTTATGGAAGAGTTCTCTAGTAACTGTGGGTTCATTCTTACCTGTAACTTCAAGAACCGTATCATTGAACCATTACACTCTCGCTGTTCCGTGATTGAGTTTAGCATTCCAAAAGACGAAAAACAAGCTATTGCTGCTGAATTCTTTAAGCGTGTCTGTGGTATATTAGAATTAGAAAAGGTTGATTATGATAAACAGGCTGTTGCTAAACTTCTACAAACTTATTTTCCTGATTGGCGCAGAGTCCTTAATGAACTACAGCGCTATTCTGCTACTGGCAGGATTGACGTTGGCGTCTTAGCCAATAAAACAGATGATAATATATCTGCTCTGATTGGTCACTTAAAGGGCAAAAACTTTACTGAGATGCGTAAATGGGTTAATGAAAACTCTGATGTTGATTCTACTATGTTGTATAGAATGCTATATGATATTTTGCCAGAGAAGCTAAAGAGTGCAGCATCTATTGCGGATGCTATCATTATCCTTGCAGAATACCAATATAAAGAAGCCTTTGTTGCTAATAGCGAGATCAATCGTGTGGCGGCACTTGCTACTATTATGGCAGAAGCGGATTGGAAGTAATGGGTTGGCTGAAACGTAAGAAATATAAATGTTTTATGTGCAATAAAGGTGTTGGGAAGAGTGCGCCTGAACTAAAATATAAGTACGAATCTAATAAGATCGCTACTGTTAGACTCTGTAACAAATGTGCGAATAAGTTAGAGGATACTGATGAAATGAAAGATGCGTTCAATGAACCCTTTTGATTACATCAAAAATATTAATGGTGGTGCCGCAAATATGATGCGTGACACTGAAAACGACAAACTTGCAGAGGAAGGATACAACCCTTGGCTATCTAACTTATCATTTACTTTACACCCTGATACTATACTTTATGCTAATATAATGAACCAATATAGTGATCTAGACAAACGTCCACAATACGAATTTTATAAATATGGTGTAAGACCCAAGAAGCGTAATGCTAAATGGGTGAAGCCTGAAAATGACGAAGATTTGGATATTGTCTGTGAACTATATAAATGTAATCGCAATGTTGCTAGAGACTACCTATCTTTGTTATCTGAAGATCAGTTAAAGATAATGAAAAAACAAAAAGAAAAGGGTGGACTAGGTAGATGAGCGAAGATGATATTTTTAGAGGGTGCGGAGTAGAAATAGCACTAGTTGGGGAAGAAAGTTTTCTTAAAGTTAAAGAAACTTTGACTCGTATTGGAGTGGCTTCTCGTAAAGACAAGAAACTATTTCAATCTTGTCATATACTTCACAAACAAGGTAGGTATGCAATCCTTCATTTCAAGGAGTTGTTTATGCTTGATGGAAAGGTTAATAACTTTTCTGAAGAAGATTTAGGTCGTAGAAATACTATTGTAAACCTTATTGAAGAATGGGGTTTGATTAAAGCGACAAAAGCAGAGCAAATCGAACATCCCATAGCTCCACTTTCCCAAATCAAGGTTTTACCTTATAAGGAAAAGGATGAATGGGAACTAGTGGCAAAATACAGTATTGGAAAAAAGAGGTAATATATTATGGCTAAGTGGGCAGAAGTTCCTTTAGGTTCAGGAAGACTGAAAAGAGAACTTCTTATTTGGAAACTTTGGGATGAAGCACATCTACCAGAATACGGTAGTAAGTGGGCGGCTTGTTTTGATTTAAAAGCTAGTTTGCGGCGTGGAGACAAAGTTAAAGTGTATGGTCAGCAGAATCACTCAGCTAATCGTAATATTGATGACTGTGAATCTTTTGTCTTGTATAGCGGTGAACGTGCTTTAGTTCCCACTGGATTAATCTTTGATCTGGATAAAGATGCGAGTCTTCGCATTCACCCAAGATCAGGACTATCTCTAAAGAACGGTATTGTAGTAGCTAACTGTGAAGGTATTGTTGATGCAGACTATGTTAATCAAACGTATATTATGCTGCATAACATTTCTGATGAACTGTTTCATATTAAAAATGGTGATCGTATTGCTCAAGGTGAAGTAGTAAAGAGTGAGCAAGTTGAATTTGTGATTGCTGATAGAGAGCCTGAATCAAAAACTGACAGAGAAGGTGGGTTTGGTAGCACAGGCGTATAAGGAAAATAAATATGTTTAAGAAACTATTATTAACAAGTGCACTATTAGTATCAAATACAGCTTTTGGTCAAGAGTTTCCTACCTTTCATTCTGTTCAGCCTTGTGCTGACTACAAAACCTTAAAACAGCAAACTGATAAGTATGATGAAACAGTTTTGTTTCAGGGTAATGCAATTCTTAAACATATATCTGGACAACTAGTAAACGCTGAGTTCGTGTTTACTGTTAATCAAGATACAGGGACTTGGACAATGGTTGCTTTATATCCAAACAGAGTTGCTTGTATGGTGACTAATGGTACTAGGTTTACGCCCTTTCAATCTAATACTAAAAAAAATAGTCATTAATTTTTTAAAACACTTGACATTTCACTGTAGAAATGTTATATATAGTATGTGGATGCCCATATGGGGTCCAACACAAACATCTTGCTTATAAAGGAGATAAAAGATGACATTAACAAGCGCATTAGCGAATGATCCACTATTTGTAGGTTTTGATCGAATTTTTGATCGTATGCACACATTAAATAGTTTAGATCAACATAAGACGAACTACCCCCCATACAACATTATTAAATCAGGAGATAGTGAGTATCTAGTAGAACTCGCAATCGCAGGATTTACCGAAGATGATCTAGATATTACTCTTGAAGATGGTGTAATGACCGTTAAAGGTAGCAGAGATATATCTAACACTGAATACCTACATAAAGGCATTAGTTCAAGATCATTTAAGCGTACATTTACTTTAGCAGATACTATCATAGTTAAAGACGCTGAACTTAAAAACGGCATTCTAAATATTCATTTAGAGAACGTAATCCCTGATGAGAAGAAACCTCGTAAGATTGCAATTTCTAAAATTGGAGAAAAGGAACTGCTAACCGAATAGGGTTGCTACTAAATAAGCACGTGAGGGGCCATATGGTTAGCCCCTCTTTCACACACACAGGAGTTTGCACCAAGATGAGCTGGTTAAAAATTATTGGAACAATATTGTTAGGAACTGTTTTAATTGTAGGTGTTGTTGCACTTACATATTATCAATGGAGTGACTGTTTAGAAGAAAACAGTTTCTTTACTTGTGCAAGGATGCTAAACAAATGAAACCAAACAAACAGTTTGAATTGACAATAAGAGACATCGAAGTCATCGAACAAGCACTAAGAGCAAAAGCTGGACGTAGAGGATTAGCCATTGCTCAAGGTGATGTATCAGAACAGCTTCATCAAGAAATGGTGGAGATACAAGAACTGCTTGGACGTATACATCACCAAAAGGTATGGTATACTCCAAAGGAATTCGTTCCTGGCGGATAATACAACACATTACACATAAAGGAGAAAGAAAATGTTTTCAACAGAATATATGACAGATATGTGGGTCGATATGATCCAAAATGCTAAAAAGACTTGGGTGGATACTTGGGTCAAAGATGAAGAAATGAGTAAACCTCTATACAACTTCATTGAAGCGCAAACTTCATTTGCAAAAGTAGCTATGAAATCTAGTAATGAGTTCGCTAATGTTGCGGGTACAGCGATAGCAAAGGGTGTAAAATGATGAGTAAAAATCCATTCGAAATTCGTTCTGATATGCTTCAACTTGCAAAAGAGTATATGGATCAACAACAGTATCAAAATCTTGAGTTCTCAAAGAAGATGTATGATCAAGGTAAGCTACAAATGGAAGAATGGCAGAAAGCCAGCCAAATGTATTCTATGGAAGATTTAATGGAAAAGGCAAAAGAGATGTACTCTTTTGTGTCTAAAAAGGATTGATAATACAGTGATTAAAATGTTGAAGTTAAGAAGCGGTGACGAACTTGTTGCAGATGTAACAACTTCTGAAAATGTAATACTTTTAAAGGATGTTGCTCAAATTGGGATGGTTGCTCCAAATCAAATGGGGATTGGTCCGTATCTTGGTCATTGCGACTTGAGTGATGGTATAGCCATAGATGATGATAATGTGATGTTTATGGTTGATCTTGGAGAGCAAATTCGACAAGAGTATCAAAAAATGTTTAGTAAGGTCATTACTAAAGAAAAGGGGCTTATTTTATAGTGCAACCACGTGAGGCAGCGCAAATAGAAGCAGAAAAAACCTTTGAAGGTTTTATGCTCTGGTCAAAAAGAGTGGCGCTTTACAGTGCGCTCTTTTTGTTAATTGTTGTTGTGGGATGCAACAGTGGTGTAGAAGATGGTCAATATCCAGCTTATAATGGAGATCAATATTCACCATCAGGAATAGGCACAAAATAGTGAACCCACAGAAGCGCACAGTATACCTAATGCTATTTGTTTGTGTGTTCTTACATTTCATATTAATACCAATATGGATGTGGAGTTTAGGACTATAATAATAGTGCTTGACTCTTCACTCTAACTATGTTAGAGTCACTTTATAAACATTATATTATGAGGCATTGATGAGTTTTTATACATCCGTTCAGAAGTACGGCAACTCTATCCTATACCGTGGGTATAACGATAGTGGTGTTCGCATACACAAAAAGATACCCTTTCAACCAACACTTTATGTTCCTTCAACCAAAGATACGGGGTGGACTTCCCTTGACGGTAAGTCTGTGGGGGCAGTTAAGTTCGATAATATGAAAGAGGGGCAAGAGTTCATTGCTAAGTATGAAGATGTTCACAACTTTGCTATACACGGTAACTCTAACTTTGTAGCGCAGTTCATCAATGATAAGTTCCCTAATGAGATGTCGCCTAAGATGTCTTTCATTGATGTTGGTAACATCGATATTGAGGTTGCGTCTGATGATGGATTTCCACATCCTGAAGATGCTAATCATCCTATCATATCTATTGCTTACAAATCATCTAAGTCTAACATCTATTATGTGTGGGGGCTTGATGATTATGATTATACAAAGACTGAACTAGACCTTGGAGATCAACTCATTCGATATGTCAAGTGTGGTAGTGAAGGTGAGTTGATCCAAAGATTTTTAGTATTTTGGGAAGAGCATACTCCTGATATTATTACAGGGTGGAACATTCGACTCTTTGATATACCATATATGATCAATCGCACACTTAAAGTATGTGGTGAGAAAACTACCAAGAAATATTCTCCTTGGGGAATCTATAAGCATCGTCAGATTGGCATCAAAGGTAAGTCTATGGATGCTTATGAGATTTTTGGTCTCGCTCAGATGGATTACTATGATCTAATACAGAAGTTTGGTTTCTCTCTAGGTCCACAAGAGTCATACTCTCTTGATCATATCGCCCACGTTGTCTTAGGAGAAAAGAAACTGTCGTATGATGAGTATGGTTCTCTACACTCTCTCTATAAGGCAGATCATCAGAAGTTTATTGACTATAACATTCGTGATGTAGAGCTTGTAGATCGTATTGACAAAGAGCTTGGCCTAATGGACTTGGGGTTAGTTATCGCATTCAAAGGGGGTGTCAACTTCCCTGATGTATTTGGAACTACTGCGATTTGGGACAGTATTATCTACCGTTATCTAAGTCGTAAGAATATTGCTATTCCCCCAAACAAAAGAAAGGAAAAGGGTCAGTATCCAGGTGGGTATGTGAAAGACCCACGTATTGGATTGTCTGAGTGGGTCACTTCGTTTGACTTAAACTCACTTTACCCCAACCTGATTGTTCAGTACAATATGTCCCCTGAGACGCTTATAGAGGACGATACAGCGTTCTTTCCTTCAGGAGTAGACTATTACTTAAACAATTCTCTTGAAAGAGAAAATGAGTTCCCTGATGTGGCTATTGCCGCTAATGGTTCGTGCTACCATAAAGAAAAACGTGGTTTTCTACCTGAGTTGATTATAGCGCTGTATGATGAGCGACGAATAACTAAAGATAAGATGCTAGTGACTCAACAAGAGAATGAGAAGTCGCCAAATGCCGACTTGAAGCGTGAGATTAATCGCCTTGGCAACACTCAGATGGCGGTAAAGATTTTACTAAACTCACTCTATGGTGCTTTAGGTAATCAATACTTTCGATATTTCGATTTACGTATTGCTGAAGGTATCACTCTATCGGGTCAGTTGTCTATTCGTTGGGCAGAGAAGGCAATCAACAAAGCGATGAATAGTATTCTTAAAAGTGATAATGACTATGTGATTGCTATTGATACTGATTCTCTGTATGTCGATATGGCTCCATTAGTCAAGCAAGTCAATCCTAGTGATCCTGTCAAGTTTCTAGACCAAGCTTGCGCTAAGAAGTTTGAACCTATCTTCGATAAATCGTATGCTGAGTTGTTTGCCCATATGAACGCATATGAGAATCGTATGGTTATGGCACGTGAAGCGATAGCTGATAAAGCAGTTTGGACTGCTAAGAAGCGCTACATTATGAATGTCCATAATAATGAGGGTGTGCAATACGCAGAACCCAAACTGAAGGTAATGGGCATTGAAGTAGTAAAGTCTTCTACACCACAGATTGTACGTGATAAGTTTAAGCAAGCGTATAAGATTATGCTTGCAGGGGATAAGAGTGAGTTGCAAAGGTTTGTAGCTGATTTTTACGAGACATTTAAGTCTTTACCTGCAGAACAAGTTTCGTTTCCTAGAGGGGTCTCTGACATAAATAAGTGGAAGGACAATGCAAGCATATACAAGAAGGGTACGCCTATCCACGTGAGAGGTGCTATACTCTTTAATCATAATATGAAGAAGTATGGTCTTGACAAGACGATGGAAGGCATTAAGAATGGCACTAAGGTTAAGTTCTGCTACTTAAAGTTGCCAAACCCCATCCTCGAAAACGTTATATCATTTCCACAATATTTGCCAAAAGAGTTTGAGTTGAATAAGTTTATTGACTATGATACTCAATTTAATAAGACGTTTAAGGAGCCATTGAAGTTGGTATCAGACGCTATTGGTTGGGAACTTGAAAAGATTAACACACTAGAAGGATTTTTTGAATGACTGATGATATCTTTGATTTTGGCTTTACAGCCGTAGATGAAAGCGAGCTGGAAGCAGTTCAAAAAGCAACTACTGCTGCCTGTAAAATAGAGGCTGCAGCCACTACAACTCAAGAGAGGTTAGATAGTTTATACAACGCTATTATGCCTCTACTAACAAACCTGAAAAAGAACCCTGAAAAGGAATACATTCTATGGCCTGATCGTACAGGAAAAATAGAACAATTTGAAACGAAACTACTTGACATTTACCAAGGAAAGTGATAGTATGATTCATTATTATAAAGCAAATAGAGCGTAGGAGTGAATATGTCACTTATTGAAAAACTTATGAAGAATAGTACCATCAAGGCTACAGCGCCGATTATGGACTCAAAGGTGTATGGTAAGAAGGAGATGTGTCAAACTCCTGTTCCAATGGTAAACGTAGCTTTATCAGGTCGTGTTGACGGTGGACTAGTCCCCGGACTACTGATGTTAGCAGGACCTTCTAAGCACTTTAAATCAGCTTTCGCCTTGATGATGGCTGCAGCATATCAAAAGAAGTATGAAGATGCGGTCATTCTATTCTACGACTCAGAGTTCGGTACGCCGCAATCGTACTTTGAGTCATTTGGTATTGATATGGATAGAGTTGTCCATACCCCTATTACAGACGTGGAGCAGCTAAAGCACGATGCTTCTAATCAGCTAGATAACATAGAGAAAAACGATAAGGTTATGATCCTTATCGACTCTATTGGAAACCTAGCTTCTAAGAAAGAAGTTGATGATGCTATCGATGGTAAATCAGTTGCTGATATGACTCGTGCTAAACAGTTGAAGTCTTTGTTCCGCATTATCACGCCTCACTTGAATCTAAAGGATATCCCTTTGGTGTGTGTTAACCACACTTACAAGGAGATTGGTATGTTTCCAAAAGATATCGTTTCAGGTGGTACAGGATCATATTACTCTGCAGATGCTATCTGGATTATTGGTCGCCAACAAGAGAAAGAAGGCACTGAGATTGCGGGATACCACTTTGTTATCAATATTGAAAAATCACGTCACGTGCGTGAGAAATCTAAAATACCTATCACTGTAACCTTTGAAGGCGGTATCTCTAAGTGGTCAGGTCTTTTAGATGTAGCAGAAAAGCTTGGGTACATCCGTAAGCCAAAAGTTGGTTGGTATGAGGCAGTCAACCCTGAATCTGGCGAAGTCATTTCTGATAAGTTAATGAGAGCAAAAGAAGTGAACAATAATGGTGATTTTTGGAAGATGATGTTTACTGAAACAAGTCTTGCAGAATCAATCAAAAAGAAGTATACTATGGCAACTAATTCTTTAATGGAAGATGATACTGTTGGTGAGGTTGAAGACGTATGATTGAGAATGCAATCCTATCTGGATTAATACATAACGAAGAATATACACGAAAGGTCATACCTTTCTTAAAGGATGAGTATTTTGATGATCATAATGATCGTATAATCTTCAATGAGATTAGATCATATATCGACACTTATAATGGAATCCCGACAAAGGATGCTCTATCCATAGCAATGGGTGAGAGCGATAATCTTAGCGAAGATCAGTTTAAGATTATTATTGACAGTGTAAACAACTTCTCATATGATGAGAAGACTGATATGGATTGGATTGTAGATAAAACAGAAAAGTTTTGTCAAGATAAAGCCATTTATAATGCGGTACGAAAATCAATCACAGTTCTTGATGGTAAAGACCCTGATCACGATAAGGGGTCTATTCCTGAGTTACTATCAAAGGCACTAGGAGTATCGTTTGATAGTAATATTGGTCACGACTTTCTAGATAACTCTCAAGATCGATACGAGTTTTACCACACTAAAGAGGATAAAATACCATTCGATTTAGAATATTTTAATAAGATTACTAAGGGTGGATTGTCACGCAAATCACTCTCTATTGCTTTGGCGGGTACAGGAGTTGGTAAGACCCTGTTTATGACCCACTGCGCAGGGGCAAACCTTATGGAAGGACTGAACGTTCTTTACATTACTATGGAGATGGCAGAGGAACGTATTGCTGAACGTATTGACGCAAGTCTGCTAGATGTAAGTCTTGATGATCTACGTATGCTTACACGTGAAGTTTACGATTCCCGTATTGGTCGTGTTAAGACACGCACCACAGGAAAGCTAGTGATAAAGGAATATCCTACAGCTACTGCAGGTTCTGCACATTTCAGACACCTTCTAAATGAACTAAAGTTAAAGAAAAACTTTACTCCTGATGTAATATATATCGACTACTTAAACATCTGTGCGTCATCACGTATGAAGATGGGGGCATCAGTAAACTCATACACTTATATTAAAGCGATTGCTGAAGAGTTACGTGGGCTTGCTGTCGAGTTTAATGTACCTATTATGTCAGCAACACAAACTACACGTAGTGGATACTCTAACTCAGATGTTGGTCTTGAAGATACTTCTGAGAGTTTTGGGCTACCCGCTACAGCAGACTTTATGTTTGCTCTAATATCTTCTGAAGAAATGGAATCGTTAGGACAGCTAATGGTCAAGCAACTAAAAAACCGTTGGGGTGATCTTGGTAATCCAAAAAGGTTTGTAGTTGGGATTGATAGGGCAAAGATGCGGTTGTTTGATGCAGAAGAAAGCGCTCAACAAGGAGTATCTGCAGAAGGAAATACTTCTCCACAACAAGCAAAGTCTGTTATGGATAATAGTAGTTTTGGACAACGTTTGGAAATGGAATCTAAGAGAAAAAAACCTAGCTTTGAAGGTATTGTGTAATGTCATATTCGGTAAGAAAAAGAACAGAAGGATTTGTTGTTGTAGAGCAGTCTACCAAACAAGATATTGCAAAGTTTAATGATCGTGATGAGGCAAGGCAACTATGCAGGTCATTAAACCTTGGTGGTGGATTTAATGGTTGGACACCAAGGTTTATGAGCATCTGGAATATCAAACAAAATAAAAGACCGACTACGTAAAAGTAATCGGCCTTTTATTTGGCTTGAAGTAACGTATGTGTCGAGAGGAACCCCACCTGCACCACTTGTGCCACCTCGACTATTCCTGTTGTGATTTTATCTCTCACACTTGCCTCTTATGTTGTTTAAACATACTCACACGCACCCATAACATTATTTATATGAAAAAAGTTCTTGGCTTTGGGATAAAAGTATTTTATAGTGATTCTGTCACACAAAGGACACACTATGATATACGAAGTAGAAGGAAAAACAAAGCGTAGTAACCTTGCTCTCCTAGATGAAGTTTTATTATTTACTTCAAGGTATTTAGGAATACAAGAAACTGCAATGCTTACTGTTAAGTTTTCAAATAAATTTGATGATAATGTATGTGGATACTGTGATGAACTAGACATTGAAGAAGAGTGGGTAGAGTTAGAGATAAATAATAAACTCGATGAAGAAACAATGTTGACAACAATGATGCACGAAATGGTTCACGTACATCAAATATTAAAAGGTCGGTTAGTGCAAGGAAACCCTAGCACTTGGGATGGAGTTGAATATAATGATGAGTACGGCAAATTACCTTGGGAAATCGAAGCCTACGCCCTTGAAGAAAAGATGGTTAAGGAGTTCAAATCAAATGCTTGAATGCGAATACACAATCGATAAGATGTGTTCGGATTCCACAGAATCTAATATCAATATGGTGGTGCCTTGGTATCTAATGGCATCATATGCGTATTACGTACAGGACGATCCTATTATCAGTGATAGGCTATTTGATTTAATGTGTAAACGTATGTTAGAAAACTGGGATAAAATAGAACACTTTCATAAATCATATATTAAGAAGGACTATTTAGAAGCAGGAACTTTTCTTGGAGAATATCCAAGTCGAGTTGAAGGTGGTTTGAGGTCAGTTCGTGACTCAGCAAAGAAAGCAGGAGCATTATAATGAGTAATCAACGTGCAGGAAAAACACATCGTGCAGCAATGTCGGATGGGTTAGGAGAGATGAAGATGCGAAACTTCTTTCGTGATTGTAAAGAGATTTTAGAGAGTGTGGACGAAGATGCATCGTTTTACTTTGAGCAGATTATGGATGAGTTAAATGCAGGTAAGTCGCTACCTACAGAAAAGCGTGAGGTAGCTAGACTGTTGGGAGTATAAATACCTGTAAATACATTACGGGAAAATATTATGAAGAGATTCAAACAGATTTATCTAGAGGAGTCAGTGCAGTCCAAAGAGGTATCTGCACTGAACTCTTATATCAAAAGATCATTGAAAGGTGTGAAGTTCACTTCTTCTTCAAGGGGTGGATATCACACTCGTTTTGCTTTGAATATGACACCAAAGAAATACAAAATCTATTTTGCGAAAGCTGGACTAGAAGTACAGGCGTACAACGGACCCTCTGTTTCTTCTAAGTTTGATACGCTACTTCTAGTCACAACAAAAGACCTACCACGCATTCCAAAGGGTACTTCTATTCCTTGGGTGAACAACTATATTGGTGCAGCGAAATCAGGTCCACAGCTATTCAACAACAAAGACTTAAGTCCCGATAGCCTTGGTTTGGCAGGACAAGAGTACGATAAGAAAAGCCTTATGGATACTGTTGAAAGTATCCTAAAAACCAAATATGACGAAGAGGTTGCTAACGAACTAATATCTATGGTAAATTTAGCAAACACTAAAACACGTAGCGCAACCTTCGATACAACGTTTGGTTCAAAAGACTTGGCAAAAGTATCAGCAGACTATGGTGAAGTCCTAGCAGCTATTTGGGCTATGGCAAACCTTGGGTTCAAGGCAGCATTCTTTCCTCTCGCCTCTAACGAAAAGCTGATCGACTTCTATGGTGTTCGTGTTGGCGTTAGATATCCAATCTCAGTAAAGTCTGGTGGGGGTGGTAAGGTAACCGTTCAGAACATCATCGACGCCATTAATAGTCGTGCTAAGACAGCAAATAATCTAGACTTAGATGACGAAGCAGCAATAAACATCTTCAAGATAGTAAACGATCTGCCAATGCGTGAGCAAATGATTGAACTTCATAAATATATGAAGACTGATAAAATAGAAAAACTAAGTGAGATTATGGGGATATCAGTTGATATGATAACCCTTGACTTAGTAAAACAGTATGTGGAAAATAAGGACCGTGAAGAACTAGTGGAAGAGTTAGCACCGTTTTGGGGTACAATGAAGTTGACAGACAAAGTAAAGTTTGGTAGTGATGCTCTTAGACTAGTCGTATCCCCACTTGGTGAATCCATATGGAAGATTCTAAACGGTGATGCGGCAGTAAAAAAATCTCTGACAAACGTGGCACGTCAAGTGACACTTATTCAGGTAAACGTAAACGTTCTCAAAAAGAGAGTTACCTTTGAGAGTAACTTCTTTAGAGATGCAGAGTTTGAGTTTGGTTGGGCAGGATATGCTGCAGGTAACAAACTTGGGTTCAAAATGAAGTTGGTAAAATAGATGCTAAAATTCAAGTCATATCTAGCTGAAGAAAAGAACACTCATATGTCGCACATTGAGGATGCGATGATTGAGAATGGTACTATCGGTGCTAGACAAGCAATCTCATACCTACGTTCATTGCGTGATATGCTCGTTGGCAACTCAAAGAGTAAAGTAAATGTTACCGTAAAGTGGGACGGTGCTCCTGCTATCTTTGCAGGTAAAGACCCAAGTGATGGTAAGTTCTTTGTCGCCAAGAAAGGCGTATTCAATAAGAACCCAAAAGTATATAAGTCTGATGCTGATATTGATGAAGATGTTGGCGATAAGCCAGACCTAGCTAATAAGATGAAACTAGCGTTGAAGCATTTACCTTCGCTAGGTATTGAAGGAGTGGTTCAAGGTGATTTCCTATATTCGAAAGATGATTTACAAACGACTGATATTGACGGTGAACCGCATATTACTTTCCATCCTAATACGATTGTTTATGCGATACCAAAAGGCAGCGAACTCGCTTCACAAATACTTGCCAGCGACATCGGTGTGGTCTGGCACACTACGTACAGAGGAAGTGACTTTGAATCAATGTCAGCGACTTTTGGAGAGGAGATTGCAAGAAATCTCAAATCTTCGAAAGCGGTCTGGTCAGTAGATGCAGTGTATAAGGACGTGTCAGGTACTGCTACGTTCACAAAGAAAGAGGCAGATGCTGTTACGAAAAAGATTGATGCAGCACTGAAAGTGTTCAACAAGATTGACCGCAAGACAATCAATACTATAAAAGATGACAAAGACCTAAAGATGCGTGTAAACGCTTTCATCAACCTAAAGGTTCGTGAAGGGCAGCGTATCGGAAACACTAAAAAGTTTGTTGATGATCTAGTCAAGTATATGGATGACTATTGGGAAAAAGAAATCGACAAAATGAAGTCAGAAAAAGGCAAAACAACCAAGACTGCTAAACGTGATGAGGTGATGGCATACTTCAAAAACAAACGTCAAATCGTTATGATGTTTGACCTATATAATCTGATAGTTGACGCTAAGTTGATGGTTGTGCGTAAACTAGATTCGGCAAAACAGATTGGAACATTCCTAAAAACTAGTGATGGATATAAGGTAACAGAACAGGAAGGTTTTGTAGCAATAGACCGCTTTGGGAAGAACGCAGTCAAATTAATTGATAGGCTACAGTTCTCAGCGGCAAACTTTTCGCCAGATATTATCAAAGGATGGCAGAAATAAATGGCACAGTATAATAAGCAGAATAACTCTTTTTTAGCAAATGGTACGTCACTATTTGAAGTTGTGATGTTGGCTGATGCTGAAGGTAATGTAAACTCAGGCGGCGGTAACTTTTCAGGAACTGCTGTTGATGCGTTTGGTCGTGCTAGAATGTCACAACCACTTACAATGTTTGATTCTAACAATGTTGGAAGGGTAGACCTAAAATTTGCTTCAAAAACTGAGGGAAGTGGTAGTGTAACCTATCAATCAGATTCCAGCCATATAGAGTTAATTGTTAGCTCACCAGGAGATTCTGTGATATATAGGTCAAGAAGAAGAGGTGTATATCAACCAGGAAAATCTTTACTTGCTATGTCATCTTTTTGTTTCAATCCTCTTCTAGCAGGGGTTACTCAAAAAGTTGGTTATTATGACAACCAAGACGGTATCTATTTTGAGCATAACGAAAATGGTGAAATGTATATTGTTCTTAGAGATGGTACTGTTGGGGCAGGATCATTTGTAGAAACTAGGATTCCTCAAAGTGATTGGAATGGCGATAAACTAAATGGTGTTGCAGGTGATAGCACATCGGGCTTCATCATAGACCCTGCTATGACGAATATCTTTTTCACAGATGTCGAATGGCTAGGCGTTGGATCAGTTCGTGTCGGATTTGTTATCAACGGACAGCTTATTGTTTGTCACACATTTCACAATGCAAATAACGGTATAACAAGACCTTATATGACATCTGCAAATCTTCCTATTACGTATGAGATATCCACAACTCAAGGGACATCTGCTGTACTTCGTGTGATATGTTCTACCATTATATCAGAAGGTGGATATGAAGCAACAGGCGCTGAAAGAACTATTGGTACTGCACTAGCAGGAAATACTACGAATACAGCAAATACTTTCGTAAATCTAATATCAGTAAAACTAAATCATCCTAAAGATATTGCTGTTCTATCTTCAATAGATATTCTAAACGTGGCTAATGCTGATTTTGAATGGGGGCTATTCAAAAATGCAACTATATCAGGTCTTACTTATGGTATAGCTGAAGGTTCATTGAGATATGACCTTACAGGAAATGACCTCACGGATTTAGGTACAAGAATAGCTGGTGGATATCTTGGCGGTAAAACTGCACCAGTTTCTCTTGGTGATCTGAATTGGGATTATCAGCTTGGAACTGATGTTGATCTTGTTTCTGATACCTTTACTGTTGCGGTTAGGGCAAAATCAACGTCAAAGGCAGCAGCAGGTCTATTGAAGTGGATTGACTTTACTTCTAACTAGTTGCATAAAACGCATACCGAGTCTTCCAACTTTAGATACCTTTTTTTCGCATTTGCAGCATAAATATTCCTGTAAGTCAAGAGACACATACATATACAGGAGTTGAAATATGACACAAGCTATCCTAATCGCCCACAATCACTTAGCAGGTGCAGTTGAGGGTCTACTAGATTTTATCAAATTAGTAAACGAAAAAAGAATTGATCGCAAAGCAATCCGTGAAACGGAAAAGGCTTTACAATCATTAACAACTGCAGAGTTGGATGATATTGGAATTACTCGTGGAGATATCTACACAATAGCACGTTCTCACGATACCATTGAAAACGTAAGAGCAAATAACAATTTGCGGGGGTGGGTATAATGACTGAAGCAGTAATGAAATTTGCATTCGCACCGCTATCTGGTTTTTGGAGTGGCTTTAACAACTTTTTCTTTACAGTAGGAAAATCACGTGCTGCAGCAGAACTAGCTCGTATGGGATATCAAGAAGAAGCAAGAAGACTGATGTTGATGGAAGATTGGAACAGCTAACGTTATAAATAACTTTAAGAAGTTGTTAAAAGGGGTTGCTTCTTGCGCCCCTTTTTTGTATAAATAGCACTAGATTGTAGTAAGTGTACGCAAAACCTACGGACAGAAAGGTGAAAAATGTCAGAAGATAAGAATGAAGTCGTTAAAGACGATGAAGAGGCTGTAAAAGAAAAGAAGCCTGTAAAGAAAAAAAATAAAGATGCCGAAGTTAATGGGTCTAATAATATTGAACTAGAACCTACGCTTAATGAGGCAGAAGGTAAAACAGTAGTATTCAACTTTGGACGTATGAATCCTGTTACTACTGGTCACGAAAAACTTGCAAATAAAATGAAGCAAGTCGCTAAAAAAGAAAAAGCAGATACTAGATTGTATCTAACTCATTCGAATGATCCAAAGAAAAACCCCCTAACTCATAAAGATAAAGTAAAGTTTGCTAAAAAGGCATTCGGAAATATTGTTGTTGATAGTCCTGCTAACACAATCATCAAGGTTATGCAAGACCTAGATGGCACATATCAAAATGCTATCCTAGTGGTAGGCGCAGATCGTATCGCAGACTTCAAGAAACTTCTAAACCAATACAACGGCAAAGAATACAACTTCGATAGTATTCAAGTTGTATCAGCAGGTGATCGTGATCCTGATGCAGAAGATGTAACAGGTATGTCAGCGTCTAAGATGAGGGCAATGGCTAAAGAAGATAAGTTTGATGAGTTTGCAAAGGGAGTACCTTCAAAACTAAAGTCTCAAGGAAAGGCTATGTTTGATGCAGTACGCAAAGGTATGAAAATATCAGAGGAAGTTGAAGAGCTACTACTTACTATAGATGAGGCATTAACATTCCAACAACGTCAAGCAAAATCACGTTCAATGCGCAGAAACAAAGCAAAGATGCTTGCAGGACGTAAGAGATCGATGCGTAGAAAGCCTACTCAAGAGAAGATTAAGAAGAGAGCAGAGCGTAGAGCAAAAGAAATCATTCGTAAAAAGATTATTGGTGCTGGTAAGAAGTCATATGATGATATGTCATATGGTGAGCGTTCAGCAGTAGATGCAAAAGTTGCGAAGAAAAAAGCAGTTATTCAGCGCATTGCAAAGAAACTTATCCCTATCATAAGAAAAGAAGCAATGGGTAAGGCAGCAGGTGTTAAAGAAAGCTTAGATCAATCATTCGATACAGTGTTTGAAGCAATACAGGATAGTGATATTAAGGATAAGAAAGGCACACAACCTGCTAAGTATTATTCTGGTTTAGCAAAGTCAACCAAAGATAAGCGTGACGCACACTTTAAAAAGGGCGCTAAAATGGATGATAATAATCCTGCGGCGTATAAACCTGCTCCTGGAGATGCAGAGGCAAAGACTAAAGAATCTGAACATACCAAGAAAGCACGTGCTATGTATGGGGAAGATATTGAAGAGGCATCTTGCAATGACACAAAGCCCAAAAAGAGATATCACGAAGCACGTAAAAAAGATGGTACTATTAAACTAGATGGTCGCTTTAAAGCATTCAAGAAGAAACCACAGCCTATTGAAGAGTCTTTCGAAACTGATAGTCAGCTACTAGAGTTGATAGATCAAGTTGCGATGGATATTAACGAGTCTCTAATATTAGATGAGGCTAAAGCAGATGTCGGTCTAAAGAAGAAAGCAGAGAAGTCTGGTATGCCGCTAGATGTATTACGTCAAGTATACAATAGAGGCGTGGCAGCTTGGCGTACAGGACACAGACCAGGCGTTACACCTCAACAATGGGGATTTGCACGTGTTAACTCTTTTATCACTAAGTCATCAGGCACTTGGGGTAAAGCAGACGCAGACCTCGCTGCAAAAGTTCGTAGCGAAGAAGTTGAAATAGACGAAGCACCTCGCCGTAAAGGTGCACCTAAAATGACAGGTGACTCTATTGCTATTCAACGTGCTAAAGATGCTGAACATAACAAAGCAATGGGTCGTACAAAAACAGGTCGTAAGAAACCAGTTCGTACAATGACTTCAACTCAACGCTCTCTTGCATCCCTTAGTAAAGAAGAAGTTGAACTTGATGAAACTTTATCACCAGCAGAAAAGAAACTGATTAGCCAAATGTATGACAAGAAAGGTAATTTAACCGCTCTTGGTAAAAAGGTTATGGATCACGGTAAAGCATCCGCAAAAGAAGAACTATCTTTGGATGAAGTATTTGAAGCGTTGAATGAGAAACTAAAAGTCTCTGATGGCGCAGGTGCTTGGGTAAAGGACTTCTATAAATCAGATGCTCCTCAGTTCAAAGGTAAGTCTAAAGAAGAACGTCAAAAGATGGCTGTCGCAGCATATCTTGACGCAAAGGGCGAGCAAGGCGAGCAAGAGGAAGCAGTATCCCCTGCTCAACAAGCAGCTATTGCTATCTCAAAGAAAGAAAAGGCAGGAAAGCCGGGATATGATAAAGAAGGCAAAAGTTTAAAAGAGTTCTTTACTCCTGATGAACAGTTTGAACTAACTGAAGCTTCCATTATTGATAAAGCACTGGCAGCAATACATAAACACGTTGTAGGTGGAACTGCTCTTGGAGATATTGCATTTGAAGTGTCGAGGGCAAGAGGAGTAAATACATCTGCACGTTCCTTAGAGAAGCAGTATATAAGTAAATATGGTAGCCCTAAGAAGAAGGTGTCCATTAAAGACCTAGATACTAAAGTTGCTAATATCAAAAAAAGATTAAAATTTGAAGATAATGGTGCAGGAGATGAAGGCACTGATAAACTAGTTAAGAAGTATAAGAAAGATACTCCTAATGAAAATATAAATGAAGAGTTTGAAGACTTGATGGAAGCGCAATGTGATTTGATTGGTATGAATCAAATTAAACAGTTTGAAAAGATTGTAGATCAGCTATTTAAAAAGTTCGGGATAGACTTTAACTTCACACGTCACTTTGGTGATCGTATGGGGGATGATCGTAACACCCCTTGCATTAGTATGAAAGAACTAGCTAACTTCATTAAAAAAATATATGCAAAACAAGGAAAGTCTCTTAAGGGCATAGCAGGGGCTGAAGCAGTTATTAAAGACCTTCAAACAGATTTGAACATCCCTGTGGCTGTCACATATGATCAAAGAAAAGATGAGTTCGATGTTGTTATGAAGACTATTATGAGAAAAAAGAACTTTAAATCACCTGATAAAATAATAGGATATAAGTAAATGGCATACGAATATAAATGTAAACTAGTCAAAGTAGTAGACGGTGATACGGTAGACGTAGATATTGATTTAGGATTTGGCATTTGGTTAAAAGATGAAAGAGTGCGTATTATGGGTATTGACACTCCTGAGTCTAGAACCTCTGATAAAGTAGAGAAAGTATTTGGTCTAGCATCTAAATATAGACTAAAAGATTTAGTTGAAAAAGATGCAACCCTAAAGACATTTGCTGCTAAAGATGGCGAAGATATGAAGGGCAAGTTCGGTCGTATCCTTGGCGATTTTATATTAGACGATGGTACATTGGTCACTGAAGTTCTTATCAATGAAGGACACGCTGTAAAGTATCACGGTCAAAACAAAGCGGATGTTGAAGTTGCACACTTAGGAAATAGACAACGATTGATGACTGAAGGTGTTGTTGACCCTAAAGATGTGCAAGAAGCTGAAGAAAAAATGAAAAAATAATGGAGAAAGAAATATGCTAACTAAAGATCAATTTGAACACGTCTTCCCTAACGCAAAAGACACTGATGAACTATTAACAGCAATGAATGAAATGTTGTCAAAGTATGATATTAATACTGAGGCACGTATTGCAGGATTTTTAGCGCAGTGTGGACACGAAAGTGGTGGATTTAGAGTGCGTACTGAAAACTTAAACTATAGCGCAAAAGCTTTAGATGCGGTCTTTGGGAAATACTTTAAAGCAAAAAGAAACGCCGAAGAGTATGAGCGTCAACCAGAAAAGATTGCTAACGTAGTATATGCCTCAAGAATGGGCAATGGTGGAACTAAAACAGGCGATGGCTGGAAGCACAGAGGTCGTGGATATATCCAGCTAACCGGCAAGAATAACTATACTAAGTTTGCCGAATCTATAGGCAAGTCAGTTGATGATGTTATTGATTATCTAGACACGGTAGATGGCGCTCTTGAGTCAGCCTGTTGGTTCTGGCAAAAGAACAATCTAAACCGTACAGCCGATAATCACGATATTAAGGCTATGACGAAAAAAATTAATGGCGGGTACAACGGGCTGGAAGATCGTGAACATCATTGGGAAGAAATCTTAGGAATGCTAGGTGGGGAAGCAATAGCCCACGAAGAAGCAGAAGTGACAAATGACGTTCCTACTAGAACATTGTCAGTTGGTATGAAAGGTGATGATGTAGCAGCTATGCAAGGTAAGTTGGGCGTTTCTGCAGATGGTCATTTTGGACCAGGTACACGTAGAGCGGTTAAAGCTTGGCAAAAAGAACGTGGATTAGTTCCTGATGGTATTGCAGGACAAAATACGTTGAAAGCTATGTGGGCATAAATGATACGCTTCAGTCAGTACATTAGTGAAGGAGTTAAACTCCAACTCATTCGTGGCAAAGGCCAAGATGTACTGAAGATGTGGGAGAAAGGTGATTCAAAGTGGGTGGAACTTCGTGGGAAGCCCAACTTTGAAGTTAAGTATGATCCTAAAGACCCTCTGCACAAAGCTATCCTAGATTTAGGAAAGTCGGCTAGTGTATCGGACTTTGTAAATGGTGAAGTGGTAAGTATAGACCCAAGGCATCCTGATTCTAAAAGGGCATTAAAAACAATAAATAAGCTTATGAAATAAGGAAAATTAAAATGAAAACTTTTACAGATTACTTAACGGAAGCCAAAGACCCCAATGAATATGATAACGAAGGTGAAATGACAAAAGGTCAACTCAGAACCTTATTGGATGCAGCACAAGAACTGCACGATATGGTTACCGATGATGAAAACTTACCTGAGTGGGTCCAATCTAAGATTACTAAAGCAGTTGATTATGTAGACTCTGCACGTGACTATATAAAGAGTAAAGAGAAGTGATATGCTAGGAGAAATCAGATATTGCAAAAAATGCGGTCATCGTTGCCACTGCTATGCGTCTGATTGTAAGGAATGTGTAAACGATGTATGCATAAAATGCGAGTGTAGCCCCAATGAAAAAACTTAAACAACATATTCACGAAAACACTGTAAGAGAAGGTGTCGAGTATCACATATTACACGGTATTCCCCTCTCAGAGTGCGTATTTCGCCCACACAGTGAAGGGTTTTATAAGTTCTATGTCGAAGCACGTAATCAATACAGTAAAGGATTAATCGAAGTATCAGAATCTTTTGATCGTGAACTGATGGAAACTGACATTGGGGAAACGATAGATTATAATGGAGAAGAGGTTCCTTTAGATATTCCCCTAGCAGACTTAGTAGAGGCAGATGATGATGTTGAATTAAATTCTCCAAAACGTGGTGGCAATAAAAAGTTTTACGTTTATGTGAAGAATGATAAGGGCAATGTTATTAAGATAGAGTTTGGCGATACAACAGGACTCAAAGCAAAGATAAATGATCCTGAAGCACGTAAGAACTTTGCAGCACGTCATCAGTGCGATACAAAGAAAGATAAGACAAAGGCAGGGTATTGGTCCTGTCGCCTACCATATTATGCAAAACAACTTGGCCTTTCCGGAGGGGGGAACTTTTTTTGGTAGAACCTTATTATGATATAACTGTAAAAGACAACGAGTGGATTCGTATGTTCAGCGAAGAGGTTGATAATGATGAAATGGTTTGGCACAGAGATAAGAAAGATCGTGAGATAAGGGTTATGTACTCTAAAGGTGATTGGAAGTTCCAACGTGACAACGAAATACCATTTATCATAAATACTAGTAGTAAATTTAACATAGATGCGATGGTTTATCACAGGCTTATAAAAGGCAGTGGCCCATTGGTATTACGAATAAAGGAGACAGAAGGTGTCTAATAAAGATAATAAAACGTTGAGCGAAGGATTTCTTAACGCATTTAGCAATAAGTCTAAGCAGGTATTTGGATCGCACGTTGAAGTGACAGAGACTGAAGCTCAAATCATTGAAAAAAGAGTATATGCTTTAGACCAAAAAATCAAAGCAGCATACAAAGGTGGATTTGGTGATATTCGTGAACTAAAAGAAGAGCGTCAAGAGCTATTGCGCACTTTAGACAATCTTGAAGAAGCTGCAACACCTCAAATGATGGCGGCGGCAAAAGAACTTGAATCTTATGCAAAAAAGAATGGCGGTGTTGATAAAGCAGACTTTATGAAAGCTGCAAAGATTCTGGCATCTGGTAAAGCTGGAACAAACCTTATCAAGTTTGTAGATGATCAAGATACTGAGGTTCGTGAAAAAATCATTACAGTTATGGGAACCCATATGGGAAATAAAACTGTTGGAAAAATGTTTGGTGTTAAGATTCGTGAAGAAACTGTTAGCGAGATTTCTAAAAAAACTCTTACAAGATATGCGATGAGCGCTGATAACGATGTACAAAAAAGAAGATCAAATCGTCCAGCTGGCAAAGGCGACGAATCAGATCCTAAGATTGGTAAGCGTTTAGATAAGATCAGCCTTGCTCATAAAAAAGGTGCATTCAAAGAAGAGGCTGAACAACTTGACGAAATGAAAAATACCCACGCACTAATCGACACTGCAGACGGTAACAAAGTTGTTGCAATGGCATCTAGTGAGCAAGGTGTTAAGCAGTCTAGAGCTTCTGCAGAACGTCCACCTATGTCTATCAAGAATAAGAACACTCTGAAGATTGTTACTCTGACAAAACCACAGAGTCAAAAAGCATCCGAAAAAATGATTGGAAGCGCCTTACCATCAAATATGGATAAGTTTCCAACTAATGTTAGTGCATCTCAAGGCAAGATGATGGAAGGTGCATACGACAAAGCATTTGATACGTCAGAACTAGCAGAAAAGTTTGCAGGTGCTGTCGGTGGTATCGTGCGTGAAATGTCGGGTAAGTTTTATGTGTTCGATAAAGCCTCGCTAGAAGAAGCAGCGTCTTTGGAACTAGCAAAGAAAGTCAAAAGCCTTGATGATGAGACTGACGATAAAAAGCAAGAAGCTGAGTTAGACAAAGTTAATCCTAAAGCAGTTAAAAAGAAGTTCAAAGATCGCAAAGATAAAGATATTGATAACGATGGTGATGAAGATGATTCAGATGAATATTTACACAAGCGCCGTAAAGCTATCTCTAAGGCAGTAGCAAAAGATGATATGGATGAAAGCAAAAAGGCAAGTCTAGCCAAAGAGCTATCAAAGGCATCTGCTACTACTAAAAAAGGCAAAAAAGCAGTAACTTTAAAGAAAGCTCCTTGGGACAAAAATGAAGAGTTAGAGGAAGCAAAGCAAGTTCTTGCTCACGGTGGAAAAGGGCAGTATAAAGCAGTTGGTGGTGATGGTGTAGTGGACGTGAAGTACAAAGGTAAAGTTGTTGCCACTGGAGACTTTGATCGTGGTGCTGATGGTTGGTTCATTAGCTTCAAAGGTCAAAAGGGTCAAAAGTTTTTCGATGACGCTCAGAAAATGGTAGATTTTCTTGCCAAGAATAAGGTGACGGAAGTTTATGAAGAGGTAGAATCTTCAGACGCAAAAAAGCCTGAACTAGACGAAGGTCGTATGAAAGAACTTCACGATCTTATTAGTAGAGGAATGTCTGCTAAAGATATTGCCAAGAAAATGAAACTTGACATAAAGACTATTCAAGCACTAGTACCCGTAGATGAAGCATCTAAAGAAGGTACAATACGCATCATTGACTTAGGACGTATGGGAAAAGGTAAAGGTTTCCAAGTACAACGTATGACCAAAGGTAAGTTTGTTGATCAGGGTAAACCTTACAAATCTCAGAAAGATGCTGAGAAGGTAAGAACAGACGGTCAACATTCTATGCAGTTTGAAGCCAAGAAGTCTGATTATACTATTTCTCACAAAACGTTTTCTTCTGCAGTGCAACACGCATTGGAACACGTTGAAAAGCTAGGATACACAGTTGATGAGGATGAATGGTTTAGAAAAGTATCTTCAGGACCAAAGAAACCATCAAGCGGTAAGACAAATTCTTATGCTATTGATTTGATGAAGGGTGGTAAAGAAACTCGCCGCAAACTTCAGATGCAGGTATACTATGATCAAGGTCGTTATGAACTTAATATGTACGTGAGTTGATATAATGGGATGGATAGCTAAGTTAAAAGAGAAGTTTGGGGCTAAAAAGGAAGAGGTATTACCATCTCCTAATGCTCCAACATCTTTTCATCTTGACAGACATAAGGTAAATAAGCCAGCAGTGCCAGATTTTTACTCTATGGAAAAACTGGAGATAGGATTATGGGCAAGACAAAACGATATATCAATAGATCGTAGAAAAACTAAAGAGAGTATTATAAACGATATAATAGAAAACCTAAAGAGCAAGGAGAAATAAAATGGCGCTATGGGGAAAAACAGACGTAGTAGGCGATGTGCCTAGCTATCTCAACACAACAGATGCTGGAAATTGCTATTTCGTAGATATCGAAGAAGCGGGTGTGGCAGCTAACAAAGCAAAAGGTCTTGACACAGGTGGATGGAACCTTTATACAACTTATACTGATGCTGATGGCGCAACACGTCATAAATCAGAATGTCTTGTTGCAATGGGCGTTTCTGCTGTGGATGCTGGTGATGATGGTATCACAGGTGACACTGCAGACGAAGATGCAGTAGTAGCAGACCCTGCATAAATAATAGTATCTAAATGAGGAGAATAACCCTGTTATTCCCTCATTATTTTATGATTGAGGTGAATGTTAATGCACTTGACAGAAAAGAACTTTATGATATATGCCGCAAAGCATTATGATATAAAAAGATCAATGTCGGAAGATGAGTTTCAAGAAGATTTGAAGAGATTTCAATATCTAAAAAGACTTTTCAAAAGATATGAAGAAGATGATGATTTGAGAGTGCGTCTAATACTTAATCATATTATTGTCATATATAACTGTTTTGGTCCTGCAGCAACTAGTATGCTGTTTTTAAGATTAGAAGAATATAAAAAACCGCTAAAAACTTTTTTATTATTTTTATCTTATATGCCAGACAATATTGAGTATAACGATGTGCACTTTAAGAGTACTGATATAGCAATAGATAATAATATTGCAATAGAACTGAGGAAGCTGTAATGATAGTTGACCTATTTTTAGTATATCAATTTGTAAAAAGACTAGCTACGCCATTCAATAAGTGGAAGGCGTATGAGTTAGGTATTATTGATGAAAAGGGTAACGCCTTAAAAAAACGCAAAGACTTAAAAACGGTAAAAGAACGTGATGCGTGGGGCTTGTACGATGTTATGATCTCTAAGATCAAAAAACTTATTGAAAAGGTTCCAGGTGGCTCTACACGTCTTGGCTCATATGCAGCAGCACTTTGGTTAATCAAAGAGTCTAAGAAGCACGATGCCGAAATGCTGAATGAAGAGACTGTATCACAAGAACTAGAAGATTACATTCGTTATGTAGAGAATAACTATGACTTCGAAGAAGACGCTCCAGCTAACAATGTTGGTGGTGGAGCAATCGCAGGTAGTGGCGGTGCAGGTGGAGAGCCTGGTCTTAACAAGAAACAGATGACTAAACACAAAAAGAAGAATAAGGCGTTGAAGCGCTTCAAAGAAACTCTGTAATATTAGGAGCGTTAAATGCCAAATACAGAAGCGAGACTACAACGAATAGAAGATAAAGTGGATAAAATGGCTGAAGCTATGATAGCACTCGCTCGTTTTGAAGAGAAGATGGATGCTTATAACGAGTATCGAACAAACTCTTGGGAACGAATGAATAAGTTTTCTGCTAAGTTAGACACTATTGAAAAGATGTGCGACGATAATGCTCGTACTGTACATACTATTAATAAGCTTGCTTGGGTAGTAGCAAGTGCTATGGCTGCGATAGTAGTAAAAGTTGTTATGATGGGCTAATATGTCTTGACAAACTATACTCTATTAGTTATAATGGTCTTATGATCATCAATAATATAATGGAGATTCTATATGAACTTTATAGACTTGAAGTATGCAGGAATTCTGTCTACACGTCTTGATCAATACACGATCAAAAATACGTCTCCCTATCGTGCCAATCTAAGGTGTCCAATCTGTGGGGACTCTCAGAAGTCTAAGACTAAGGCACGTGGTTGGATACTTGATAAGGATAACAAGGGTTGGTATTACTGCCACAACTGTGGCGTTTCTATGAACCTTGGGAAGCTTATAGAATTTGTTAACCCATCACTATATACGGAATATGTAGCAGACTCTTTACTAGAGAAAAAGGTGATGAGTGTTCCTAAGAAGGAAGTAAAGCCTTTAGATACTCTTACTATGAAAGCTCCCAACTTTAGAAAAAATAAATCCCCTCTACTGAAACTAAAAAAGATTAGCTCTTTATCTCCAAACCACTTTGCGAAGAAGTATGTGGAGAAGCGCAAAATACCTACTAATCAACACTATAGGTTATACTTTGCAGAGAACTTTAATGCTTGGGTTAACACTATTATCCCCAAAAAATTGGATGAAAGGTATGATGAACCTAGACTAGTTACTCCTTTTATAGACAAAGGTGGTAATATGTATGGCTTTGCGGGTAGATCATTTAAGCTAGATTCATACTTAAGATATATTACCATTATGATAGACGAAAATAAGACTAAGATATTTGGTATAGATAAGGTAGATTTTGAAGAACCATATTTTGTGGTAGAAGGGCAACTTGACGCATTATTTATTAAGAATTGTGTAGCAATGGCAGGTGCAGATGCCAATTCTGAAGGTTTAGATTATATAAGTAATGCTACCTATGTATTTGACAATGAACCTAGAAATAAGGATATTGTCAAACGTATGGATAGGGTTCTAAAAAAAGGCCAAAATGTTGTGATTTGGCCCGATAAAATTGTTGACAAAGACATAAACGATATGGTATTATCAGGGCTTACACCCTTGGATATAGAAATGATTCTTTCCCAAAATACGTATGATGGGTTGGAGGGTAATTTGCGTTTGAATGCTTGGAGGAAATGTTAATGGAAGTAAAACTTGTAGGCTATACTCAACCCGTTGGGTATATTGGATTAGAGGATGTTCAGGATTTAATATCCTATTGTGCTAGAGTATCAAATCCTGCAAATCAAATGAATAATGAAACTAGTGAGAAGCTTCTAAAATACCTCATTACACACAAACATTGGTCACCATTTGAAATGGCATCAGCAACGATGGAAGTAGTTACAACACGTGATATAGCACGTCAGTTTCTGCGCCATCGATCATTTTCGTTTCAAGAGTTCTCACAACGTTATGCTGATGTGAGGGATATGGATGATGTATATGTGCCTCGTAAAGCACGTCTACAAGATACTAAGAATCGTCAAAACAGTGTTATTACAGATGATATGAATCTACACGCAGTATGGGAGCAACATCAACGTAATGTGTGGAATGAATCTATGAAAGCTTATAATTGGGCTATAGATAATGGCATTGCGAAAGAACAAGCACGTGTAGTCCTTCCAGAAGGAAACACAGTGTCTAGATTATACGTGAACGGAACTATTCGTTCTTGGATACATTATATTGAGTTACGTTCTGGACACGGAACTCAATTAGAACACATTGAACTAGCGAGAGCGTGTGGAAAAGCTATTGCTAATATATTTCCGATGATTAAAGATTTAACAAACTGAAAACAAAGAGGTGCAAGGATGCTAAAGGTTGTGGCAAATTACGACAGCAGAGACAAAGATACAAGACATTTAATGTCACAGGCAAAGTTCTACGAGGGATACTCTCGTTGGGACGATGATTTGAATAGATATGAAACGTGGGAAGAAGCGGTAACACGTGTAATGAATATGCACCGTGAATACTATAAAGATAAAATGACTCCTGAGTTGGGGCTAATGATTGATGAAGCTGAAGCATCTTATAAGCTTAAATATGCTTTAGGAGCACAAAGAGCGTTACAGTTTGGTGGAGACCAACTTCTAAAGCATCAAATGCGTATGTATAACTGTACTTCTTCTTATGCAGATCGTGCAGCATTTTTCGGAGAATTATTCTATATTCTTTTGTGTGGTGCGGGTGCAGGGTTCTCTGTGCAAAAGCATCATATTGATCGTCTACCAAACATCAGTGAACGTAAGAAGCAAGCAAAGGGATATGTCGTAGAAGATTCCATTGAAGGTTGGGCAGATGCTATTTCTGTTCTAATGTCATCTTACTTTGTAGGTGGCGGTACACACCCTGAGTTTGAAGGTCGTAAAGTGTATTTTGATCTGCAAGCAATACGCCCAAAGGGTGCGATGATCAACGGTGGCTTTAAAGCCCCAGGACCGGAGCCTCTACGCCGCACACTAGATAAAGTTGAGCATATGCTACAAGGTATCGTTCTAGCAGGACGTGATCGTCTAAAGCCAATTGAAGTGTACGATATTGCTATGCATACTGCAGATGCAGTTCTATCAGGTGGTGTTCGGCGGTCAGCAACTATCTGTCTATTCTCGCCTGATGATGAAGAGATGGCAAAGGCTAAAACTGGTATGTGGTTTGTGGATAACCCACAACGTGGACGTTCAAATAACTCTGCTGTTATTGTACGTGACGAAGTGACTAAAACGCAGTTCAAAGAACTTATGGGGTCTATTAAGGAGTTTGGTGAGCCCGGTTTTTATTTTGTAGAGAACAAAGATCATACCACAAATCCCTGTGTTGAGATTGGTATGTACCCACAGATCGATGGTGAGTCGGGTTGGCAAGGATGCAATCTAACAGAAATCAATGGTTCTAAGTGTACAAGTCCTGAAGAGTTCTTTAAGGCTTGTCGTGCAGGTGCTATCTTAGGGACACTACAAGCCGGTTACACGGACTTTAAATATATCTCTGAAGCATCACGCAGAATATATGAACGTGAGGCTCTATTGGGAGTATCCATCACAGGTTGGATGAATAACCCTGATGTTCTATTTGACGCAGACATTCAACGTGAGGGCGCTGAAGTTGTTAAAGGTGTTAATAGAAAAGTTGCAGATATGATTGGTATTAATCCTGCAGCACGTACAACTTGTGTGAAACCAAGTGGTAACGCATCTGTTCTACTTGAGACTGCTTCAGGTATTCACGCAGAACACGCACCACGTTATTTACGTAATGTTCAGTTGAATAAAGAAACAGAAGTTGTGCAGTTACTCGCCAAGACCAATCCATATATGGTTGAGGAAAGTGTGTGGTCTGCAGGTAAAACTGACTATGTGGTGTCATTCCCCGTAATCTCAAAAGAAGGTTCTATATACAAAGACGAATCTTTAGGTACTGATCTTTTAGAAAAAGTATCTCTTGTTCAAAACAACTGGGTAGAAGCGGGAACAAATAAAGACTTATGTGCTGATCCAACTATTCGTCACAATGTATCAAACACTGTCACAGTTCTTCCTCATATGTGGAACGAAGTAGAAGACTATGTGTATGAAAATCGTCATTCATTTGCAGGTATCTCTTTCTTAGCAGGATCAGGCGACTTGGACTTTGTACAAGCGCCATTTACCGAAGTTCTAACTGAGGACGGTATTGTTGCTAAGTATGGTCGTGGCGCAATGTTTGCATCAGGGCTGATTGTGGATACTCGCAAGGGATTCAATGATCTGTGGGAAGCGTGTTCAGCAGCGCAAATGGGTGAAGCAGCAGGGGGAGAAATCTCTGATCTACGTAAAGAGTGGATTCGTCGCTTTAACCGTTTTTCGGAGAACTACTTTGATGGAGATGTTCAGCAAACATCTTACTGTTTGAAGGATGTATACTTATTACACAAGTGGACTAAGATTCAACAGAACCTTTCCCCTGTAGATTTTGCAAGTCAACTAGAAAGCAAAAGATTTACCGATATAGATACGATGGGTGCTATAGCTTGTCACGGCGGAGCGTGTGAAATCGCATTCTAATACCAATAAGAGGGGGGAGAAATCCCCCCTTATATTTTTTATATATAAATAAAGTTATCAGTAAAAGGGAGTCTGTCTAGATGACTAGAATAGAAGATCGTTGTCCATATTGTGATACGGAGTTCTTAGTAGAATTTGAAGATGACGATGATGTGGTGACATTTTGCCCTTGTTGCGGTGAAGAGCTTCCAGAAGATTTGGAAGAAGACTTCGAAGATTTTTATGAGGAATATGATGAATAATGTGGTATTTGAATAACAACCCCTTTGAGTATGATGAAAGTGGACCTTACGTGGGGTTTGTTTATTGTATTACTGATTTATCAAATAATAAAAAGTATGTTGGAAAGAAAAACTTTCTTTCTAAAAGAAGACTACCACCTCTAAAAGGAAAAAGTAGAAAAAGAACTGTAATCAAAGAAAGTGATTGGCAGAACTATTTTGGCTCATCCGATGAGGTGAAGGCATTGGTCGAAGAACACGGTGCAAAAAACTTCCACAGAGAAATATTACATCTTTGTAACTCTAAAGGCGAAATGTCTTATTTTGAAGCAAAGGAGCAGTTTGATAGAGAGGTACTTCTATCAGACGAATATTATAATGGAATAATCAACTGTAAAATTCATCGCACCCACGTAAGGAGTTTAAAAGATGTCGCCAAGGGAGTTCAAGGAAGCCAATAGATTATTTTGGATCGTAAAGGGACACTTAATCCCTGAAGTATACGGATCAAAAGATGTTAGCGCAATCTTGGACAGTTACACTAGGAGACTTTGGGGTAATATTGAAGCTTATATTCACGAAGAAGGTTTTGAACAAGCTTGGGAGAAAAGATATGGTAAGTAAGAAGTACGCAGAACTAAGTAATGAAGACTTGCAATATATAGAAAAATTATTAGGTAAAGAGTTTTCAAGGTTAGGCGATTACAATAAGAGATTTGAAACTAAAAATAAATGGTCTCCAAAAGACAATAGTAGTAGAATAACACGTATTGTGGATGCCTTAAGAAGTCAGCAAAAGTATTCTGAAATGCTGAAATGGTGATTTGTCTTGACAAGACACCATTGATTGTGTTATATTAGAAGTATTATAAACTTATATTATGAGGAAAGTTAAATGTTTATGTCTCAGAGAGAGTCAGATTTTAAAGGTGGTATTCAAGTTGGTACTACAGCGTTTGATGATGATAGTAAAAGATTAGATGCATACTTGAAAGAATGTAGGGATGAGTTATCTCAAACAGGACTTTCAGTAGTATCTATGTTCTCTAAACAAATGAAGTTGGATTTAGTTGGTGATGATTGCTTTGGATTTGCTCCTGATGGTGGGGCCTGGTTTAAAAATGGCGTTTTAGTTGCAGTATTTGAGGCTAAAAAACAAGGTGAGGCGGGTAACGCATATGAGCGTTGGTGGGATAATGCTGTCACTTCAAAGTATATTAATCCTGATGTGAAGTATGTAACGTTTTGCACAGGCGCAGGGGCAGCAGAAGGCAAATGTCTAGACAAGCTTCGACGCAAGGCTACTATTATGATGGGAAAAAACTTCACCTTTCATATGAATGAAGATGCCTTTACTAAGAAAGAAGTGATGGATATTATGAAAGAAACTCTAGGGAGTATTGGATGAAACCTCTGTTTATGTGGGCAGGTGGTAAGAATAAGCTTATTAAACACTACCAACCATACTTTCCAGTAGATGTTGAAAACTATTGTGAGCCATTCTTTGGTGGTGGGGCAATGTTTATCTATGTGATGAATACGTATAAGCCTTCTAGTGCTACAATAAATGACGTGAACGAAGACGTGATAAACATCTACAAAAGTATTAAGTCTAATCTTCCTGAGTTTTTAGATAGGCTAGACTACTTGCAAGCACAGTACATACCCAAAACCAAAGAAGATCGTAAGACTTATTATTATGAAGTACGTCACAGCCACGCATATGACTATAAGAAGTGGAGTAAACCATATGAAGCTGCTACACTATATTTCCTTATGAAAACGGGATTCAATGGTATATATCAACTCAACAATAATACTAATGGTAGATATGGAACCCCTAGTGGACTACTTAATCAGAAGACTACAGTGTATGATAAGACGGTAGTGGATTGGTGGCATAATTCTCTACAAGTAACAAACATCAAGAATGGTGATTGGAAACACGCTTGCGGTCATCCAAAAGAGACATTCCATTTCTTTGATCCCCCATATCGTGATAGCTTTGCCGACTATGGCAATGGGTTTTCTGATAGACAACTGATAGAACTAATAAAGTTCTCAGACACTTGTGATAATGTTATGCTCTCCAATAGAGATGATGATGGATGGTTTACAGACAACAAGATGGGGTTAGATTCGGTTCATATTGATGTTACGTACACTGCAGGTAGGCGTAAGAAAACTGAAGATGGATTTAAAGCAAAGAAGGCCAAAGAAATACTTCTTTATAGGACAGATGCAAAAAATATGGATTTAACTCATTTTTTTTAAAAAAACCTATTGACATTCATTCGAATCAGTGATATGTATAGTATGTAATAAGAAAGAAAGTGAGTCTACTATGCAAGATCAAATCCAAACCCTCTTAGAAACAATCAAGCAAGATTACTTCCGTTGGACTTCTCGTAACGGCACTAAAGAACTTAGCGATCATAATCATCAAATGATTTCTGAATTCAATGAAGGCTTGACATATAGTGAAGGTAAGAAATATATCAAAGTTCTCAGCAACAGAAGTGTTTGGGGCTTCGTTATGATCAATGACGATAAGATGTTCAAAGCTGGCGACATTTTGAAAGCCGCTGGTTGGAATGCTCCTGCTCGTAACAAAGCACGTGGCAACATCTTCACCGACTTGTCTTGGGTTCAGTGGACAGGACCCGCCTACCTATGATTAAAGTTGGTGACTTAGTGGATACTAAATTTGGTGTATCAGAAATTATAGGCATCGAACTTTGTGAAAATATTGGTGACAAGTATGGTATTCCTGTAGAAGAAATAGAAGCTGATCTAAAAAACTACTGCGTGTTTGATCTTGAAAATGGTCATTGGCAACGTGGTTTACAGATAACGTTATATGATAAGGAAGTATGATATGAATGTAGTTAGTGGTAATACGTTGGACGTGCACTTCAGAAACAGTGGTTTTGGGACAGATGAAGGAGTCCACAGGGTTCAGTTGTTCGAACTGAAGTTGGATAGGAATGATGGCTCTCCGCTTGCTATTGTGTGTTCACCCTTTGGGTTGCAAAACACCAAACTAGAAGCATACTTTGAAACTTGGCCTCTTGGTCGATGGATATGCGATTTAGATTGAAATACCTATTGACATTCTTTGATATATGTCCTATAAAGGTAGTGTACCAAGAAAGGTGATTCGAAATGAAAATGATTCAATATCTTCCTAAAAAACTTCAGTATGCTCTAGGGTATGCCGTTTCCGTGTTAACTTCAAATGCAGTGATTGAAACTCTGTCTTTTGTGATGAATGCGCTTCTAATAGTGGGGATACTAATATGGGTGCTTTAGTTGGATGTACAATATTTTTCGGTTTGCTAATAATCGTAACAGCTATCTATGAAGGGATATAATAATGTTTGATAAGTTTCTTGAAAATATGAAACACTTCGTTGAGCTTGATGAAAATCTTGAGACTGATGGTTCTATCAACTGGAACTTCATTGACTCTGATATGTACACGAAATGGT
>MDSX01072365.1_pt1 | contig 59028 bp, 64 predicted proteins | sample 811141 | NCBI WGS metagenome assembly MDSX01 (sample SAMN05326642, study PRJNA326480) | marine metagenome | isolation source: seawater | place: Atlantic Ocean: South East | collected 2010 | reverse complement strand
TGGAGCGGGAAACGAGGTTCGAACTCGCGACCTATACCTTGGCAAGGTATCGCTCTACCAGCTGAGCTATTCCCGCATTGAGAAGGCAGTATTTTAGCTACTTTTTACAGCCTGTCAATCTAGTTCAAAATTCTTTTTTTTCCTTTAATATTTTAAAAGCTATTTTCAAATAATAGATCATAGATACTATTGTTAAAAAAGCAGCTATATAAATTAATATTTTTCCTAATAATGCAATTGGAATAAATAAAATATTTTCATAATAAAGTAAAAATAATATTGCAATCATTTGCATTGTTGTTTTTACCTTCCCAATAAAAGCAACAGCTATACTTCCTGAATTTCCAAGTGTAGCCATCCATTCTCTGAGTGAGCTAATTGTAAATTCTCTAGCAATAATAATAAAAGCAATAATTGAATCGAGTCGACCTAATTTTACTAATAAAATTAGTGCAGCTATTACAATCAATTTATCTGCAACAGGATCAATAAAAGCACCGAAATTCGAAGTTTGATTTAGCTTTCTTGCTAAATAACCATCCAACCAATCGGTAATAGCGGCAAACAAAAAAATAAAAGTTGCTAAAAGATTTTTCTGATATATAGATAAAGTATTATCTGATAAATAAAAAACTAGAATAAGGCATGGAATTAAAGCAATCCTAAGTAAAGTAAGATTATTTGGTATATTCAATATCATAATTTCAAGCCCTAATGAAAATAATTAAAAACTTTTTCAGCAATTTTATTGCTTATACCATCTACAAGAACTAACTCTTCCATCGTTGCATTTTTTACTCCAGCGAGGCCGCCAAAATAAACTAACAAACTTTTTCTTTTTTTTAATCCAATACCCTCAATTTCCTCAATTTTAGATGTAATTCTCGCCTTATCTCTTTTAGCTCTATGTCCTGTTATGGCAAACCTATGAGCTTCATCTCTTATTTGTTGTATTAAATGAAATCCTAAATTATTTTTATCTATATTATCTAAAACTAACCCATTTGAAGTAAACAATGTTTCAGTACCTGATCTTCTTAAAGGTCCTTTAGAAACGCCAACAAGAAGAATATCAGTAACACCAAGATCCTGCATAATCTTATTTGCTGAGCTTAACTGACCTTTTCCACCATCAATTAAAATAATATCTGGCTTCCTAAGATCTTCAGAAATAATTTTTTTGTATCTTCTTTCTAAAACTTGACGTATTGCGTGGTAATCATCTCCAGGTTCGATACCTTTAATATTATATTTCCTATAATCTTTATTTTGCATAGCATTGTTATCAAAAACTACACAAGATGCAACAGTATGCTCACCCATTGTATGACTTATATCAAAACATTCAATTCTATTTGTCTGTTCTGGAAGGTTTAAAAGTTTTCTAAATGCTTTTATCCTTTTTACTTGGCTTGCATGTTCATTCTGTTTTTGTTTTAAGGCAATTTTGGCATTTTTACTTGCCATAGAAAGCCATAATTTTTTATCTCCTACCATTCTAGAAATAATTTTTATTTTTGGATAATCTTTTAATTTAAAAAAATTATTTATAAGATCTTTATTAAAGCTTTTCTCAACAACAAGAACAGGTGGTGGTGATTTTTGATCATAGTATTGGGTCAAAAATACTTCAATAATATTTTCAGTATTTTGTGCTGTTAAATTTTTAGGAAAAAAACTTTTGTCTCCAAGATGTCTTCCTCCCCTAATCATAACTAAATTAACACATACTTGACCTAAATCTTCTGCTAAAGCGATTATATCAGCATCATTTTCACTGAAATCACTTACTGATTGTTTAAGTCTTACTTTTCTTAAACTTTGAATTCTATCTCTAAACATAGCTGCTCTTTCATATTCAAATTCCTCAGAGCTTTCATTCATTCTATTTGTTAAGTCATCAATAACTGCACTTTCTTTTCCTTGTAAAAATAATGCGGCTTGTTTTATGTCGTTTTGGTAGCTAAATTTATCAATCAAATCAACGCATGGTGCGGTACACCTTTTAATTTGATGTTGTAAACATGGTCTAGTTCTGTTATTGAAGACAGAATCTTCACAGGTTCTTAGCATAAAGACTTTTTGAAGTAACTGAATACTTTGTCTTACTGCATTAGAATTTGGAAATGGTCCAAAATATTGATTTTCTTTCTTTTGAGATCCACGATGAAACATTAATCTTGGAAATTTATCGCCAGTAATCATTAAATAAGGATAAGATTTATCATCCCTAAAAATAACATTGTAACGAGGTAAAATTTTCTTTATTAAATTATTTTCAAGAATTAATGCATCTGCCTCTGTATTAGTAATTGTAAACTCAATTGAATTTATATTTCCAATCATAAGTCTAGTTCTAGGGCTAGATTGTTTTTTTACAAAATATGAAGCAACTCTTTTCCTTAAATTTTTAGCCTTACCAATATAAATTACTTCCATTTTAGAATTTATCATACGATAAACTCCTGGAAGATTTGGCATGGTTTTGATTTTAGATTTTAAATGATCCAAAATTAACCTAACAAATTGCCTCCAATTGACCAATCTTCACCCTTAACTTCTTCAAAAACAATATAGGTATAAGATGCTGGTTTACTTGCTACTCTTTGCATTAAATCTGTCATTTCTTTGGCTATTTCTTTTTTTTGATCTTTATTTAAGTTTCCTGCAAGTTTTACATTTATATAAGGCATATCAGTTCTCCATTTCAGTTTTAATTGATAAAAATACTTCGTGAAACATCTTCTCAGTTAATCTTTTTGTCTGAGTATTGTATCGACTACAATGATAGCTATCAAACATGATTAAATTATTTGGTAGCTTATGTTTACTCCCATGAGAAAATTTATACTCTTTTTTACTTAAATTCAATGCCGTTAAAACTGCATTATGAGCAATTAAACCTAGCACAAGTAAAATAGATCCTTTATCAAGCTCAATAATTTCTGATTTAAGGAATTTATTACAATTTTTAATTTCCATAGTATTAGGTTTGTTATCAGGGGGTAAGCATTTAACTGCATTTGTAATTCGACTATTATTTAAAATTAAATTGTCACTTAATGATTCAGATTTCTTAGAATTAGAGAATCCAAATTTGTACAAAGTTTTAAAGAGTAAAATTCCTGCATAATCCCCAGTAAATGGTCTTCCAGTTCTATTTGCACCATGGAGTCCAGGGGCTAAACCAATTATTAAGAATGGAGTTTTATCTTCTCCTACAGGAGGTACTGGTTTACAAAAATAATCTGGATTTTTATTTTTAACCTGAATCAGAAAAGAATTTAATCTATCACAATCTTTGCAGTTAGAATCATATTTCATAACTCATTTTATACAGAATTTATTTCTATTACTTTATTATTTTGATAATCAGTTAATTGATCAAAATTAAGATAAGTGTAAATTTCGTCTGATTTATTATCAATTTTTTCAGCCATTAACTTCAAATACTCTTCTTTAGATGGAATATAGCCTAAAAGAGAGCATAAAGCTGCTAATTCTGCAGACCCCAGATAAACTTGAGCGCCAGCACCCATTCTATTGTCAAAATTTCTTGTGCTAGTTGAGAAAACATTAGCATTATCCTCAACTCTTGCCTGGTTACCCATACATAAACTACATCCTGGTACTTCAGTTCGAGCACCAACTGAATTAAAAGTTTTATAAACTCCTTCTTTTTTTAATTGAGATTCATCCATTCTAGTAGGTGGAGCAATCCATAACTTAGCCTTAGTTTTAGTGTTTCCCTCAAATACTTTTCCTGCTGCACGATAATGACCTATGTTGGTCATACAGCTACCTATAAAAACTTCATCAATTTGATTATTTGAAACTTCAGATAAGGTTTTAATATTGTCTGGATCATTTGGACAAGCAATTAAGGGCTCAGTAATGCTATTCAAATCTATATCTAAAATATATGCATATTCTGCATCATGATCAGGTTCTAATAAAACTGGCTTCTTTAACCACTTTTGCATATTCTTAATTCTTCTCTTTAAAGTTCGAGAATCTTGGTAACCATTAGCCACCATATTCTGCAATAACACAATATTTGAGTTTAAAAATTCAATTATTGGTTCCTTACCTAATCTGACTGTACAACCATTTGATGATCTTTCAGCAGATGCATCAGAAAATTCAAAAGCTTGCTCAACTTTTAAATCTGGCAATCCTTCAATCTCAAGAATACGTCCATTAAATAAATTTTTCTTATCTTGTTTACCGATAGTTAATTCACCTCTTTTAATAGCAAAATAAGGTATTGAATTTACTAAATCTCTTAACGTTATTCCTGGTTGCATTTTTCCACTAAATCGAACTAAAACTGATTCAGGCATATCAAGCGGCATAACACCAATAGCTGCAGCAAAAGCAACTAAACCAGACCCAGCTGGAAATGAAATACCTATAGGAAATCTTGTGTGCGAATCACCCCCTGTTCCAACAGTATCAGGCAAAATCATTCTATTTAGCCATGAATGTATAACCCCATCACCTGCCTTTAATGAAATACCGCCTCTACTACTTATAAAATCTGGTAAAGAATGTTGAAGTTCAATATCAACAGGTTTTGGATAGGCTGCAGTGTGACAAAAACTTTGCATTACTAAATCTGAAGAAAATCCAAGACATGCTAATTCTTTTAATTCGTCTCGTGTCATTGCTCCAGTTGTATCTTGAGAACCTACAGTATTAATTTTTGGTTCACAATATATTCCAGGTCTAATACCTTTAACGTTGCAGGCTTTACCAACTATTTTTTGAGCTAATGTAAAACCTTTTTTACTTGTATCGTCCTGAGCAATTATGTTTATGAATTTATTTGATGGTTTTAATTTTAATGCAGAACGAGCTTTTTCAGTAAGTCCTTTTCCAATAATTAAAGGTATTCTTCCACCAGCTTTAAATTCATCTAAAATTGTAATTGGATTTAGTTTAAACTTTATTAGTTCTTCACCATTTTTATCTAAAATATTTTGTTTTTTTAAATTTATCTCAATTTGATCCCCTGTTTTTAGTTTTGAAACATCGCATTCAATTGGGAGAGCACCTGAATCTTCAGCAGTATTAAAAAAAATTGGGGCAATCTTTGTACCTAAAATTATTCCGCCTGAATTTTTATTTGGAATAAAAGGTATTTGATGGCCAAAGTGCCACTGCAAAGAATTTATTGCAGATTTTCGAGAGGAACCCGTTCCAACAATATCACCTACAAATGCAATTGGTAGTTTTTTTAATTTAAGCTCATCTATTATTTTAGAAATATTTGGAATTTTATTTATAAACATTGATTTCGCATGGAGTGGAATATCAGCCCTTGACCATGCTTCTTGAGCGGGTGATAAATCATCAGTATTCGTTTCACCGTCTACTTTAAAAACAATTACTTTATAAATTTCCTGAGTATTATTTTTAGAGGTAAACCATTCAGCTTCAGCCCAAATTTCAAGTAAATTAGTTGCAAAACTATTACCATCCTTATGCAATTTTTCCACATCATAAAATGCATCAAAAATAAGTGTTATTTTTGATAAAGCTTTTACAGCAAGATTAGCTTTATCTGTTTCTAAAAGCTTAATTAACGATTGGACGTTATATCCACCAAGCATTGTTCCTAAAAGTTTGATTGCATAATCACTATCGATATAAGGTGAAAAAGCTTTATTATTTGCTAGATCATTTAAAAAGGCAGCTTTTATAAAGGCAGCTTGATCCACGCCTGCTGGAACTCGGTTTTCTAACAAATCAACCAAAGAAATTGAGTTTTCAACTGAATCTTTCTTTAATAACTCTACTAAAGAAGCAGTTTGCTCTACATTCAGCGGATGTGGTGGCAATCCTTGATTTTTTCTTTTAATTTGATCAGATAGATACAGATCTAACATTTAATTCCTTATTACATCATTTAATATAGCTCTAAACCTCTATTTTAAAGTAAATAAAACGATTTCCCAAAGATTAAATAAATCTAAGTAGCATAAAAAAAATAATTCATTTTTAATGTAAAATATAGTTATGAATTTAAAAGGTATCTTATGATTTCTGCATTAACTGCAATTTCACCAATAGATGGAAGGTATTCCCTACAAACTGAACCCTTAAGAGAGATATTTAGTGAATGTGGTTTAATTCGCAAAAGAGTCGAAATAGAAATTTTGTGGTTAATAGCCCTAAGTAGAGATAAAGAAATAAAAGAAATACCAAGATTTTCTCCTAAAACTACCTCTAAATTAAAAAATATCATTAAAAACTTTAATCAAAAAGATGCACAAGCCATAAAAAAAATTGAAAATATAACTAATCATGATGTAAAAGCAATTGAATATTGGTTAAAAGATTCACTTAAAAATGAAAAAGAAATTAATAATGTGAGTGAATTTATACATTTTGCATGCACATCTGAAGATATAAATAATCTTGCTTATGCATTGATGGTAAAAGAAAGTTTAAAAAAAGTTCTCATACCATCAATAGATTCTATCCTAAAGCAAACAAGTAAATATTCCAGAAAATATTTTAAAATTTCAATGCTAGCAAAAACACATGGGCAGACAGCAAGTCCAACAACATTAGGAAAAGAATTTGCAAACTTTACTTACAGACTCGAAAGACAAATTATACAACTTAAAAATCAAAAAATACTTGGTAAAATTAATGGTGCAGTTGGTAATTTTAATTCCCATATATCAGCATATCCACAAAAGAACTGGATAAAATTTTCTAAGAATTTTATCGAATCAATTGGTTTAGTTTACAATCCATATACAACTCAAATTGAACCGCACGACTACATGGCAGAAACCTTCCAGACAATTTCTAGAATAAATACTATTTTAATCGATTTAAATCGTGATATTTGGACTTATATTTCAATAGGTTATTTCAAACAAAAAACAGTAAAAAAAGAAGTTGGTTCTTCAACAATGCCCCATAAAGTTAACCCTATTGACTTTGAAAACTCCGAAGGAAACTTAGGAATGTCGAATTCATTGTTAATTCATTTTTCTGAAAAATTACCTATTTCAAGACTTCAAAGAGATTTAACTGATTCCACAGTCCTAAGAAATATAGGACTAGCTTTTAGCTTTAGTTTAATAGCATATAAGTCATGCTTAAAAGGTCTTTCTAAATTAGAAATTAATAAAACTCAAATAAATAAAGATCTAGATCAAGCATGGGAAATTTTAGCAGAACCAATTCAAACAGTTATGAGAAAAAATAAGATAAAAAATTCTTATGAAAAACTTAAAGATCTTACTAGAGGTAATCAAAATATAAATAAAGAATCCATACAAAAATTCATCACACTTCTTAAATTACCAAAAGAAGATAAAGATTATCTTTTAAATTTAACACCTCAAAACTACATTGGACTAGCTTCATCATTAGCAAGAAAATTTAAATGAATGAAATATTAGTTCTATATTATTCCAAAAGTGGTTCTGTTAAAGAATTAGCTTCATTTATTGCCAGAGGAATAAATTCAGTTGAAGGGGCAGAAGCAAAAATAAGAACTGTACCTGAAATTTTTCCTGAAATAAATATACAAAAACCTTCTATCCCTGAGACAGGTTCACTCTATGCTACGTTAGATGACCTAAGTAATTGTTCTGGGTTAGCTCTTGGAAGTCCAACAAGATTTGGAAATATGGCAGCGCCATTAAAATATTTTATTGATACGGCAACACAATTATGGTTGAAAGGTTCACTTGAAAATAAACCTGCTTGCGTATTTACATCCTCCAGCTCACTTCATGGAGGAAATGAATCTACCCTTTTAAGTATGCATATACCTCTTTTTCATATGGGTATGATTGTTCTAGGTCTCCCTTATTCAAATCCAGAGCTAGCAAAAACTATTTCTGGTGGGACTCCATATGGGGCAAGTCATGTAGGTAATGGTAAAAAAACTACATCTATTTCTGAAGAAGAAAAAAAATTATGTATTGCCCAGGGAATAAGATTAGCAGAAGTAAGTTTAAAGCTTACTAAATGAATATTCTTTTTTTAATATCGTCTATAAGCCTAATATGTTTAATAATTTTGAATTTACTTTGGGAAATATTTTACAACCCACTTCAAGAGAATGGATCAATGATGGTTTTAAAATCTTTGATTCTTTTGATTCCATTATCTGGTATTTTAAAAAAAAATGTATACACATACCAATGGTCTAGTATGCTTATATTACTTTTTTTTATTGAGGGTGTTGTTCGTTTTTATAGTGAAAAAGAAATTTCACAAACAATGGCTTTATCCCAAATAATTTTATCTATTATATTTTTTATTTCAACAATATTTTTTTGTAAGTCTAAAAAGAAAATATGAAAATTCTAATTTCAAATGATGATGGTTATAAATCCAAGGGTATTAAAGCACTCATAAAAGAATTAAAAACAATAGCTGATTTAGTTATAGTTGCACCAGATAGAAATCGAAGTGGATCTAGTAGTTCATTGACTTTGGATAAAGCTGTTAAGGTTAATAAATTAGAAAAAAACTTTTACTACATAAATGGTACGCCCACAGACTGTGTTCATATAGCACTTACAGGACTAATAAATTTTGTACCAGATCTAGTAATATCTGGCATTAATCATGGGCCAAACATGGGTGACGATACTATTTATTCTGGAACAGTGGCTGCAGCAATGGAAGGTTATTTGTTAAATATTCCATCATTTGCAATATCTATGGGGAATGAAAATCCAAAATTTTTTGAAACAGGTGCAAAAGTTATTGTTGATCTGATTAAGCTATATAATAAAAAAAAATTAGGATCAATGCTTTTAAATGTTAATGTTCCAGACATTCCTTATGAGGAATTAAAAGGTATGGAGATTACTAGACTTGGGAAAAGGCATGCTGCAGAATCAGCAATTAAAAGTGAAGAAAATAAAAGTGAAGCGTTATATTGGATCGGAGCAGCAGGAGAACCAAATGATGGTGGGCCAGGAACGGATTTTAATTCTATTAGAAAAATGATTGTTTCCATAACTCCTATTCATGCTGATTTAACTGATTATCAAAATATACAAAAAATGAAAGAATGGGTAAAAAATGAAAAGTAAAATATTTTTTATATTAATATCAATTTTATTATCTGGTTGTGCATCACAATTTCCAGCTCCAGTTGATGGAGATAAAAAAATAGAAATTAAAAAAAGTATTAAAGAATGTCCAGATATATATACTGTCAAAAAAGGTGAAACAATATTTAGTATAAGTTTAAAATGTGGATTTGATTATAGAAAAGTTGCTTTATCAAATGGATTAAAAAAACCATATTTTGTAAAGCCTGGAGATCGAATAAGGTTTGATATTTTAAGAAAAAATAAAAGCAGAACTTCTGAGGAGAAAAGTACTAGTGATGAAGTGAAAACTATACCATTTGATGAAGATGAGATAATTGAAGATAATATTTATACAGATGACCAGATAAATCAACAAGATTCAGATATTTCTTTTCAATACGGGGATCCCATACAAATAGACCAGCCAAAAGTTATTCGTGAAAAATATTCAAGAAAATCAATTAAGAAATCTAAAAAACTTTCAGCCTTAAAAGAAAAAAATTTAAAAAATTGGGATTGGCCAACTGATGGAGAAGTCACTTCATTTTTTAATCCAGCTAATGACAAAAAAGGTATTGAAATTTTAGGTTTAAAAGGACAAGAAATTAGGTCTGTGGCAAAAGGAAAGGTTATATATGTAGGTGAAGATTTAGCAGGTTATGGAAAATTAACAATTATTAAACATGAAAATAAAGTCTTAAGTGTTTATGGGCATCAACAGGCGATTTTAGTAACTGAAGGACAGACTGTACAAGCCGGACAAACTATTGGAACTATGGGCAACAGCGGCACAAATGAAAATAAGCTACTATTTGAAATAAGAAAAGAAGGTGAATCAGTTGATCCAATTAGTTTTTTAAAAAAAATATCTTAATATAATTATTTCTTTTCGTTATCTTTAAGATATTTTTTTACTTCTTTCATATCATATGCACGAGCCCACTTGATTATTTCATCAAAAGCAGGAGCGCCGAGTTCTCCACTTTGAGCATGAATTCCAGCCCTATCTCTAATAAATAAAACTGAAGGTACTTCTTCGAGATTAAAATAATCTGAGATAACTTTATCTTTATCTATGTCTACCATACCAAAAATGATGTCTTTATTTTTTTTGGCTGCGGCTTCAAATATAGGGGTAAAGGTGAGACATGGTTTACACCATGTTGCCCAAAAATCTACTATTACAAAGTCATTTTCTTCTATTGTTGTCTTAAAATTCTTTTCTGTAAGTGTTATCAAATTGCTCCTAATTATCCTATTTCCATTTATTAATAAAATATATATCATTAAGTGGCTTTCTTGCGCGAACCTGAGTTTCTTTATCTTTTTGGACTTGGCTTAACTTAGATTCATCTATTTGTTTTCCTATCGCCATGCAAGATAAGATATCAAATTCTTCTGGTACATTTGATAGTTTTCTTATCTTCTGTTGATCAAATCCACCCATTTGGTGAGCGTTCAACCCAATACTAGTTGCTTGTAAACATATATTTTCTGCAGCCGCTCCAGAATCATATTGTGCCCAACGGTTGGGCTCATTATTATGATTAAAATTTTTATTGGCACATACAATTATTATAATTGAAGAATCCATTGCCCAATTCTGATTTCCAACGGATAAACAATTTAATACACTTGTCCAAGCTGTTGCATCATCTTTTTTGAATAAAATAAATTGCCATGGTTGATCTCCGAAGCATGAAGGCGCCCATCTTGCTGCTTCAAATAGTGATTTGATCACATCCTCTTCAATAATATAATTTGAATCAAAAGCACGTGGACTCCATCTTTCAGCGATTACATCATTAATTGGAACTATAGTATCAGCTTTTTTTTTCATTAAATTTCAACTTTTATCATAAAGAAGGATTATTTATTTAGCTCAAGTTTAGCCTAAAAATGTTTATATTAAAATAACATTCAATTCATTATAATCAGACAATATTAAATATTAAAAAATTCAAAAAGTTTAATTTTCATTATGAATAATAAGAAACAAAATGAATTATTTATGCATGAGGCACTAAAAGAAGCAAATTTATCATATAAAAAAAATGAAGTGCCTGTTGGTGCAGTTTTAGTTTACAAAGATAAAATTATTGCTTGCGGTCATAACTTATGTATTTCTGAAAATAACCCATGTGCACATGCCGAGATTATTGCTATACAAAAGGGATGTGAATATTTTAAAAATTACAGGCTTTTAAATTGTTCTTTGTATGTAACTTTAGAGCCATGTATTATGTGTCTTGGTGCTATTTTTAATGCTCGTATAAGTAAATTATTTTTTGGGGCTTATGATTTAAAAACAGGTGCTTGTGAAAGTGTAATTAATCTGAAAAATAACAAAAATCTAAATCATCATTGTGTAGATATTAATGGAGGTATTTTAGAAAAAAAATCACAAGAACTACTTCAAAATTTCTTTAAAGGTAAAAGGTAAAAAAAAACCGTGAAGGATCACGGCTTTTTTATGTAATTAAATTCTAATCTCTATTACCCATCACAGCCATTAGAATATGAAGTAAATGGACAAACAAGTTATAAATATTTAAATATAATGCTAAGGTAGCCATTATGTAGTTTGTTTCCCCGCCTCTTACAATTCTATTAACATCATAAAGAATAAAGCCTGAGAAAATGAGGACAGCTATTCCAGATATTGCAAGAGACATTGCTGGTATCTGAAAAAACATATTTGCGAGCATTGCTAATATCAAAAGAATTAAACCAATCATTAAAAACTTACCCATGAATGATAAATCTCTTTTTGTAGTAGTTGCAATTCCTGATAATACAAGAAATATAGTTGCTGTTCCTCCAGCAGCTAGTCCAACTATTTGACCGCCATTACTTAAGCTGAAGGCTACCTGCAGAATTGGGCCTAAAAGAATACCCATTAAAAAAGTTAAGCCTAAAAGAAAAACGACACCAAGACTACTATTTTGATTCTTTCTTATGAGATAAAACATTCCAAAAAGACCTGCAAGCGTTAAAATGAAAAACATTATTGGGCTTTGAGCCATTAATCCAAAATTCATACTCATACCAATAAAAGCGCCAATTACCGTCGGAATTAATGAAAATCCTAATAATGCATAAGTATTTCTTAAAACCTTATTAGTAGCTAATGCCGATTGTGATTGAGCAGTAATGTCAAAATTATTTTGCATAGTATTTTTAAATCCTTATAAATTAATTAATACCCATATAGGATAAGACTTATAAGGTTAAAGTTCAAGATATTTCAGTATAAATTTTACTTATTTTTATAATTTTGTAATAATCGATCGAGCTTCTTTAATATTAAAATTATGAAATTTTAATTTGTTTTCTTGCCTTTTCTTTTTATTTAATTTCATTATCTCTAACCTTTTAAGAGAATTTGGTTTTGAATTCCATTTTAATTCTTCAATTAATTTGTCTAATTTGTTTGGAGAATTACAAACCAGCACCATATCACATCCAGCTTCAAGTGCATTTTGAACTCTTTTAGTAATATTTTCTTGAAAACTTTCAATGGCTTTCATAGTTATGTCATCACTAAAAATTGCACCTTTAAAATTCAATCGATCTCTTAATTGATCTTGAAGCCAAAAATTTGAAAGTCCAGAAGGGTTTTGATCACATAAGGAATAAATTATGTGCGAAGGCATAATACCTTTAAGACCAGCATTAATAAGATTTTTAAAAGTTTGAATATCATTATTTTGAATTATTTTTAAAGGTCGATCATCGGTAGCTTTTTCGATGTGTGTATCAGCTTTTATAAAACCATGGCCAGGAAAATGTTTTCCTACAGATTGCATACCTCCAAAATTTAAACCTTCAATCAGGGCAATTGCTAATTCTGAAACTATATCTGCATCTTTATGAAATGATCTATTACCAATAATTGAACTAGAGTCATAATCAATATCTAAAACCGGTGTAAAACTAAAATCAATATCCATTTCTGCTAATTCTTCAGAAATCACCCATCCAACTAATTTAGCAATTAGTTTTGCATGATCACTATCCTTTTGATAAATTTTCCCGATTTGTTTCATATCAGGAATCTCAGTGAATTCATCTCTGAATCTTTGAACACGCCCACCTTCATGATCAACTGCTATAAGTAAATTTTTTTTAATTTTTCTGATTGATTTAATAAGATTTTTAAGTTGTTGTTTATTTTTATAATTTCTTGTAAATAGAATAATTCCACCAACTAAAGGATGCTCAATTCTTTTAATATCAGAATTGTTTAAAACTAACTCTTGAATATCAATCATTAAGCAGGTCATTTTAAAAAAGCCTCAAATTTTTAAATTAAAAGGATTAAAGTTTGTTTTTGTATCATAAAAATCAATTTTTTCTTTAGACTTTAAAAATCTTATAATCTTATAAGTTATTGGAGTAAAAACTACCTCAACCCCTGTTTTAGCCAAAAATTGGGCCACAACTACTAACATTAACTTGTCGTTAGGAATAACCCCTGAATTATAAAAAGCCAAAGGGTAAAATAAAATCGAATCTACACCCTCGCCAAAAATTGTTGAGCCAATAGTTCTGGTCCACAGATGCTTTCCTTTGGTCCAGATTTTCATTTTTGCCATAACAAAAGAATTTACAAACTCTCCAGCAGCAAAAGCAATTAAGCCAGCTAAAGCGACTCTCCATGCAGAACCAAATGCAATCTCATAAACTTCTTGATTTTTCCAAAAAGGTGCTGGGGGGAGCGCAACTACAACCCATGCCATTAATGAAGCAAAAGCTAAGCCAGCAAAACCCGTCCATATCACCCTCCTTGATGCAGCATATCCATATACCTCAGTAAGAATATCACCAAAAATAAATGAAATAGGAAAAAATAATACCCCAGCTCCGAATGTAATGACTCCAAAAATAGGTAGATCTAATTGTGAAATTTTAGCAGGGCCAATTATATTAGCAGTAATTAAGACTGTTACAAAAGCTGCCATCATTAGATCATAATATTTATAATTATTTGTTTTCAATTTTTTGTAACATCCCATTTATGGTTCAAATAATCTCCGAAAAAATTAATACAGTAAACTAAAGACATAATACTAAGTCCTACAAATAAAGCATAATGAGGAGAAACTAATAAAAATCTCACACTATCTCTCATCATTCCACCCCAAGATGCTACTGGAGCCTGTAAACCCAATCCAATGAACGATAGGCTTGCTTCTGCAATAATTAAACCAGCTACAGCATAAGTAGCCTCAACTATTAAAGGTGTTTTTAACGAGGGTAATATATGATTTATAATTATTTTTTTGTTAGAGCTACCCATTGATTGTGAAGCTTTTACAAAATCAAGGTTCTTAATTAAAACTGTTTGAGCTCTTGCAAGCCTTGCATAACCAACCCAACCGCCTATAGATAATGCAAAAATTAAATTTGCTTTTCCAGGGCTTAAGATAGCTGCAAAGGCAATAGCTAATAATATACCTGGGAATGCCATAAATAGTGTAGTTAAATATCTCACAAACTGATCTAATTTACCTCCAAAATACCCTGCAATCACGCCGATTAATACACCAATAAAACTTGAAATAATTGTAACAAGAAAAATTATTTCAAAAGAATTTATAAATCCATCAATCAATCGATGAAAAATATCTCTTCCATAGTCATCTCTTCCTAGCCATGAAGAATAGTTAGGCTCAATTAAAATTTCACTAAAAACCATTTGATTTGAATCAAAACCGAATAATAATTTAATAGTTATTCCTATTAACCAAAAACAAACTATAAATAAAACTAATTTATTCATACTTAAATACTCTTCATTCTTGGATCAAGAAGTTTATAAAGTATCTCAGTGAATAAATTTACAAAAACATACGAGATTGCAATTATAAAAATACATGCTTGAGTAATCGGGTAATCTCTCATTTGAATTGAATCAACTAAAAGCATGCCAAGACCATTCCAGCTAAATAATGTTTCTGTAATAACAGCACCAGATAGTAATGCTCCAAATTGCATTCCAATAATCGTTATCAATGGTATTAAAACTAGTCGAAATATATGATTTATAGTTATAGTCCATTCCTTCAAGCCTTTTGCTCTTGCCGTCCTCACAGCATCTGAATCCATAATTTCAACCATACAATTCCTAGTCATTTTAATAATAATAGCTAACATGCCTAAAGATAATGTTAGTGCTGGTAAAACTATAGAAAATGGACTATTCATACCACTAATTGGTAACCAGCCTAACCAAATCGAAAGCCATAACATTAATAGTGGGCCTAAAAAAAAGTGAGGTATAGATATAAAAAATAGACTTGAATTTATAATTACTCTATCTATTAAACTATCTTTATATTTAGCTGCAATTAATCCTCCAGATATTCCAAATAGTATTGCAATACACAACGCACTTAATGCAAGCAAATAAGTATTTTTCGTAGCAATAATTATTTGTTGATTAATTGGCATACCAGTCAAAATAGATTTACCAAAATCACCACGAACTATTTGTAAATATGAATCAATCATTTGTTTATATATTGGCTGATCTAAACCTAGCTCTTCTCTCAACTTCATTTGATCTGCAATTGCCGCAGATTCTCCAAGCATTACTTGGATTGGATCTCCTGGAATTAGATGCAATATAAAAAAAGTGACGACAAAAATACCTAATATTTGTAAAAAAGATGAAAAAATGATTATTGAAAAATTATTTTTCATTGATATAAACAACAGTTCCTACTGAAACTAATTCGAAAAGCTCAATTACATCTTTGTTTGCCATTCTTATACATCCATGAGAAAAAGGTTTTCCAAGCTTTTCCTCATAGGGAGTTCCATGAATATAAATATATCTTTGCATTGTGTCATGATTACCTAAACGATTGATTCCCACTTCCATTCCTGATAGCCATAAAATTCTAGACAAAATCCAATCATGATCAGGATCTAATTTTGAGACTTCATCGCTCCATCTTATTCCTGTATATCTCCTTCCTTCAAAAATACCAGAATTTGGGACACCTTCTCCAATCATTGCTCGAATATAATGAGTTCCGAGAGGCGTTTTAAAACTATTTTTTTCTTGGCCAGCACCTTTAAGTGCAGTTGATATCGAATATGATTTAATTAGCTTATTATCAAAATAGACTAATAGAGTTTGTTTTTTTATTGATATATTAATCGATAGCTTCATAATTTTTCCTAACATATTTCAAAGCATTCCAATTACCGTCTAAATGAACATCATAACCAATTATGTTTTTATTAAATGCAGCAAAATTTCCCTCATACCATAAAGGAATAAAAGCATTTTCAGTGTGAATTTTTTTAATAACTTTATTCCAAATATTAGATTCTTTTGCTCTTTTAATAAGTCTATCTGTTTCCTTATTTTTGTATTTACCTCTATTTAATCCCTCTGGTGGAATAAAGCTAGATTTAAAAATTTTTTCATAAATTTCAGGGTTTCTTATTCCAACCCAAGTTAAGCCATATAATTGAAAGTTACCTGCTTGTATATCTTTAAAATAAGTTCCCCAATCAAGTGACTTTATAATTAATTTTATGCCAATTATTTGCAATTGTTTCTGAATCAGAGTTGCTATTTTTACCCTAAATGGATCAGTAGAAGTTTTGAATGTTATTGAAATTGGTTCTTCTAAATCTAATTCTTTAATATATTTTTTTGCTAAATCGGGATTATAAGCAACTGAATTTAATTTTTCACTTGCCCAATGTTCTGGTGGTAAAATTTGTTCAGCAATTCTAGTTTGATCATTCAAAAAAAATTTTATTAATGATTGGCGATCAATTCCTAAACTTAATGCCTTCCTAAACTTTGATTTTTTCAACAATCTATCACTAAGATTTAAACCAATATACGACACATTAGCACCATATTCTGTTAAAGATACAATTTCTTCTTTATCTTTTAAGAGATTAATCATTTCCAGTGGTATATCATTTTGTAATAAATCAATTTCACCATTTATCAACTTCAATACTCTTACAGTTGGATCCTTTATCTTATTTAATTCAATTATTTGATTATCACTAAGTCTTTTTATTCTCAAATTTGGATTTTTCGTAATGAACATAAATGGGCCTGAACCAATTGGATTTAAGGAAAAGTTGTGGTTTGAATTAATTAAATCCTCTGGCAAAATAAAAAATGATAGTCGTGTCAAAAAATTATTATCTTTGCTAAATAAGATAACTTCGAATTCAAAATTAGATAATTTTGTAATAGTTTTTATATTTATTAATTCTAAATAAAATGGAGACTTTTTTTGGTTTCTTAAATTATTTAATGTAGAAATAATGTCGTCAATATCCATAATCGTTTTGTTATGAAAAATAGGTAATTGCTGCTTAATTCTAAATTTATATTTTAGAGGTGAAACTTTTTCCCAATTAACTATTTTAGATTTAAGTTGATAATCTTTTCCATAATAAAATAAAGGTGAATAAAGTAATGAAGATAATCTCTCAGAAGCGGCGTCGGATTGAAATCGCGGATCTAAATTTTGTGGTTCTTGAGCTATTCCAAAAGAAATAATATTTTCTAAATTTTTTTCAGAACAACCAGTCATAAGAAAAAAACTTAGAGATATTAAAATTAAATGTATAGTTAATTTATTCATTTCTTATAAATAAAGAAATTGATTCAATATGTGAGGTATGAGGAAACATATTAACTATCCCACCTTTTTTAAAAACATAATCTTTTTCATTAACTAGTATATTTGAATCCCTAGCTAAGGTGGAAGGGTTGCATGATATATATAGAATTAATTCTGGTTTTATCTCATCATCTAATAAATTGATCAAATCAATTGCACCAACTCTTGGTGGGTCAATTAACCACTTGTTTGCATAACCCAATCCAATCAATTCTTTTTTTTTAAGTGAAAATAAATCTAATTTTTTAAACTTTAAATTCTTACTTAAATTATTTTGATGTGCATTTCTATTTCCTGAATCAATAAGATTTTCATCTCCTTCTATAGCCACAACATTTGCTCCTGTAGTGGCAATGGGTAGAGCAAAATTTCCAACTCCAGAAAATAAATCAAAAATTAAATCTACTTTAGATGGATTTAACATATTCATTACTTTTCTAATTAAAATTTGGTTTATGAAAGGATTTATCTGTGTAAATCCTGTTGGATTAAAAGAAAAATGTAAATTATATTCTTTGTTTATATATGACATTTCATGAGGTGTTAAACTTGAGAGAGGTTTGACAGTGTCATAGCCTTTGGACTGCGTCCAAAATTCTATTTTATTAGATTTTTGAAAATCTTTTAAAAGACTTATATCTTCTCTTTTAAGTGGCTCAAGAATTCTTAAAACTAAAATATGACGAACTTGATTTGAGGCATATTCAATTTGAGGGATTTTATCTCTTATAGATAGTTTATAAAATAAATTTTGTAAGGGTTCAATTAGATCAGATATTTTTTTTGGCAAAACAGAACAAGAATTCATATTAGTTAAAAAATGTGACATTTTTTCATTAAATCCAATTAAAACTTTTTGTTTTTTTAAAACAAACTTAACTCGCAATCTTGCCTTATGACGATAATGCCATAAAGGTCCTGATATTGGACTTAATAAAGTTTCAGGTAATACATTACCTACATGCATTAGTGTCTCTTCAAATGATCTTTGTTTGTATGCTAATTGTGCACCTTCATCAAAATGTTGCATTGAGCATCCTCCGCAAACCCCATAAACATTGCACTTTGCAACTACTCTTTGTGATGAGGGTTTTAATATTTTTAAGCTTTTTCCAAATGCTAAATTTTTTTTCTTTTTTAAGATTTTATATTCAACTACTTCATTAAGAAGTGCATTATCAATAAACATAGTTTTATTATTTTTATAAGTAATTCCTTTACCTTCATGATTGATAGAAGATATAGTCGTTATTGAAGATTTTTCGGATCTTGATTGAGCTATTTTTGCCATGCTTTAATAAATAATTTCCAATGAGATTGGTTATAACTTTCAAGCATTGATTGAAGATTTCTTAACTCTTCATCATATAAATTTGTATTTATATGCTCTTTTATTAGTAAAAATCTTAGGTAGACTAAATAAGTATTAACCACGTCTGTTTCACAATAATTTCTGATGGATTGAATATTTCCATTCAGATAATTCTTCCAAACCTGTCCTCCGTCCATATCTAATTTTCCTGGAAAACCGCAAGATTTGGATATATGATCCAATGAAGCATTATTTCTTCCAGTATAAAGTGCGAAGAAATCCATTAAATCAATATGTCTTTGATGAAATCTATTCAAATAATTATTCCATTTAAAATCTGAATTATTTTCCCCCATATCAAAATAAATTGAGGAGGAAACTTTGTTTATTAATGATCTATAATTTAGAACGGGTAAGTCGAAGCCTGTTCCATTCCAAGTTACCAAATTAGGTAGGTATTTTTCAATTCCATCATAAAATCTCTCTAATAATTCTGCTTCAGTACTTTTCTCGTCCCCTAATGTCCATATTTTCAATTGCTCATCAGTTTTTAAAACACATGAAATTGCGACGATTTTTTGAAAATGATGTTGTAAAAATTCATGTCCAACTTTTTGCCTTCTCTGATACATTGCAATATTTACTACATCTTCATCATCTAAATCATTGCTAATCTTTAATAGCTTTCGGATTGCTAAAATATCTGGGATGGTTTCTAAATCAAAAACTAATGATGGTGTCACAGCTTAAGCGGGAAAAATCCCTGTTGATAAATAACGATCTCCTCTATCGCATGCAATTGATACTATAAGTGATTTTGGATCTTTTGCTGCGATCATAAGAGCAATGTAAAGAGCTCCTCCAGTTGATGCTCCTGAAAAAATGCCTTCTTTCTTAGCAAGACTTCTTGCTGTCTCTTCAGCATTTTTTTGACTTACATTTTTTATACTATCAATATTTTGATCATTAAAAATTTTAGGTAAATATTCTTTTGGCCATTTACGTATACCAGGTATTTGAGAACCTTCTTCGGGTTGTACGCCAATTATTTTTATTGAAGGATTTTTTTCTTTAAGAAATTTAGATGTCCCTACAATTGTTCCAGTTGTTCCCATACTTGAGACGAAGTGGGTTACTTTTCCTTTGGTATCACGCCATATTTCTGGCCCAGTACCTTCATAATGCGCTTTTGGATTATCTAGATTTCCAAATTGGTCCAAAACTTTACCTTTTCCTTGGCTTTGCATCTCGAGAGCTTTATCGCGAGCAAACTCCATACTACCTTCTTTAGAAGTCAGTAATAACTCAGCTCCAAATGCTTTCATTGTTTGCTGCCTTTCTAAAGATTGATTTTCTGGCATTATTAAAATAATTTTATAGCCTTTCATGGCAGCTACCATTGCAAGAGCTATACCTGTATTACCAGAAGTTGCTTCTATTAGAGTATCTCCTGGCTTTATATCACCTCTTAATTCAGCTTGTTGAATCATTGAAAAAGCTGGTCTATCCTTTACTGAGCCAGCAGGATTATTTCCTTCTAATTTAAGATAAATTTCTCCAAAATTAGACTTACCCATTCTTTGGATTTTAGCTAGTGGAGTGTTCCCAATTGTAGATTCTAATGAATTCATTTATTAATTTTATTGTAAATATAAAGCGTAAATATAACAAACAAAATATATGCAATGAGTGCTAACTGAGGAAGAGTAAGGCCTAAAAAATACCAGTCAATTTCTGAACAATCGCCTGTTCCTTTAAACAATAAGCTAAATGCTTCAGTAAGTGGAAAATTTTCAAACATATAATCTAAATCTATTCCGCATTCAGCTGGAACTATAATCCATTTACTTTGAATCATAATATGTCTAATGGCAAAGACTATACCAACAATATTTGTAGTTAAAAGAGATGAAATATGAATAAATTTAATTAATTGATTTGGTTTTAAAAAAGAAAAAAGAAGAAATATAAATCCAATAATAATAAAAACAATTCTTTGAGAGACACATAAAGGGCAAGGTTCTAAATTAAATTGGGTCTGTATAGCAACTGCTAAGCCAACCAAAACAAAAGCAAGAAAAGATCCAAATAAATTTATTCTTTTAAATGTTAAAAAATTTTGCATTAGATTCAATTAGTTTAATAAACGATTTATAATAAATTAAGTTTTAAAATATTTTGTTAATAGATATACCTATATGATAAACGACTTTAATTCAGCTGAAATAAAAATATTTTCGATTACAGAAATTAATAAATTAGTTAAACAACTACTTCAAGATAATTTTCCTACAATTTGGGTAAAAGGTGAAATATCCAATTTTATTGAGGCTAGCTCAGGTCATTGGTATTTTTCTCTTAAGGATAATAATGCACAAGTCCGATGCACTATGTTTAAAGGGCAAAATAATGAAGTTAAACGGATTCCCAAAAATGGAGACATGATTGAAGCTCAATGTAAAATTGGACTCTACGAACAAAGAGGTGATTATCAATTAAATATATCTTCCCTTCAACAGGCTGGTTTAGGTAAATTATTTGAAGAATTCAATTTGTTAAAACAAAAACTTGATAAAGAAGGTCTTTTTGATGATCATTATAAAAAAACTTTACCATCTTATCCAAACACTATAGGAATTATAACCTCTCCAGATGCTGCTGTTTTGAGAGACATAATAATTACTTTAAAAAGAAGAAATAAATCACTAAAAATAATAATTTACCCTACTCCAGTTCAAGGTCAAGCTGCTCCTAAAGGAATTATCGATGCCATAAAAATTGCAAATCAAAGGAATGAAGTTGATGTTCTGATTTTATGCAGAGGTGGAGGTTCTATTGAAGATTTATGGTCATTTAATGAGGAATTAGTAGCTAGGCAAATATTTTCCTCAAAACTTCCAATAATCACAGGAGTTGGCCATCAAACAGATATTACTATATCTGATTTTGTTTCAGATCTTAGGGCTGCTACCCCAACTGCAGCAGCTGAAATTATTAGCTCAAGCCATGAAGAATTAATTGGGAGTTTAGAATATTTTGAATCTAATTTGACAAATATTATCCAACATAAAATTGACGAATTAAACCAAAAAATTGATTTACTTGAAAAAGGGCTTTTATCCCCAGCACAGAAAATCATGATTCAATATGATCTAATTATAGGATTTAAAAATAGAATACAAATGGCTATAAATTCACAACTTCAAAAATATCAAGAGCAAATTAAATCATATAAACAAAATTTAAATTATTTAAATCCTAATGAAATATTAGCAAGAGGATATTCAATTGTTTTAAATCAAAATAAAAAGATTATCAATAAAGCTTCAGTTTTGAATCTTAGTGATAAAATAAAAATAAAGTTTTACAAAGGTAATGTAGAAGCAAATATTACAAAAATTAATCAAGACAAAGAATCATAAATGAGCAAGTTAAAAGCAAAAAATGCATCAATGATGGCATTATCCCTTGCCGCACTGGGGGTTGTTTTTGGAGATATAGGCACTAGCCCACTCTATGCTATTAGAGAAATATTTACCATTAGTAACAATATCTTGGCTCTCAATGAAGCTAACATGTTAGGAATATTATCCATAATTTTCTGGTCACTCATTTTAATAGTTTCGGTTAAGTATATTACTTTTATTATGAGAGCAAATAATAATGGTGAAGGAGGTATTATGGCGCTCCTCTCATTAGCAAATCGGAATGCAAAATCTAAAAAAAAGAAAATAATTATTATGTGTATCGGTATGTTAGGTGCATGCATGTTTTATGCAGACGGTATGATTACTCCTGCTATTTCAGTTTTGTCTGCAATTGAAGGAATTGAATTAATTACACCTAAATTTGATAGTTTTATCGTTCCTATTACATTGGTGATTATTTTTTTGTTATTTTGGATGCAAAGTAAAGGATCGAGTACTGTAGGAATTATGTTTGGTCCTGTAATGCTTATCTGGTTCATAACTTTAGGGATTCTAGGTGTTTATAATATTATTCAAGCACCTTATGTTTTGAATGCTCTTAATCCAATTTATGCAATTAGTTTTTTTAATAATCAATTTTCAATAGCATTTATTACTCTTGGGGCCGTTGTTCTTTGTGTAACTGGAGCAGAATCATTATATGCAGACATGGGTCATTTTGGAAGAAATCCAATTAGAATCACATGGTTTAGTTTTGTTTTTCCTGCCCTAACCTTAAATTATTTTGGGCAAGGTGCATTAATCTTAAGTGACGCAAGTAATATTAAAAATCCTTTTTATCTTATGGCACCTGAATGGTTTACATTACCTTTGGTTATTCTTGCAACTTTTGCAACTATTATCGCTTCTCAAGCATGTATTACAGGTGCTTTTTCAGTTTCAAAGCAAGCTTTACAGCTTGGCTTTATCCCTCGAATGAGAATAAATCACACTTCTGAAGAAAAAGAGGGTCAAATATATCTTCCTAGAATAAACTGGATACTTATGATTGGAGTTATGTCAGTTGTAATTATTTTCCAGAATTCAAGTGCTCTAGCTAGCGCATATGGAATTGCCATAACCTTAAATATGGTAATTGCGACAATTTTAGCTGGATTTGTTTTTTTAGAAGTCTGGAAATGGAGTTGGTTTAAAACAACAATGATAATATCTATATTTTTTATAATTGACTTAATTTTCTTTAGTGCAAATATTATAAAAGTTCCAGATGGAGGTTGGTTTCCACTTTTAATAGGTGGTATTCTTCTTTTATTAATGACCACATGGAAAAAAGGAAGAACAATATTATATTTAAAATTAAAAACAGAATCTATGGAGATTGGCTCCTTTCTCGAATCTATGAAAAAAGATCTTCGTAATCGGGTAAAAGGAACAGCCGTCTTTTTAACTCCTAATCCAGATGGAGTACCTCATTCATTACTACATAATTTAAAACACAACAAGGTAATTCATAAAAAAGTTATTTTATTAAAAATAAAATTTGCAGACTATCCTCATTCAAATCCAGATAACTTAATAGCAGTTGAGAAATTACCTAATAATTTCTACAAAGTAATAATTAACTATGGCTTTAAAGATGACACAAATCTTCCTCGAGATTTAGCAAAATGTTCTAAATATGGAATTGACATTAATGATATAGATACCTCTTATTTTATTGGTAAAGAAAGTTTAATTATTAAGCCTGGAACAAATATGAATTTATTGAGAAAAAAAATATTTGTTGCTTTATTTAGAAGTGCTGAAAATATAACAAACCAATTTCATTTACCAGTCAACCGAGTGGTTGAATTGGGAAGCCAAGTACTATTTTAAAAAGATGAACTTATGAAATTTTTTCTTATTATTTTAATTTTTATTAGTGGTTGTGTGTCAACTACAACAAATACTGACTCTAATGTATCAAGACAACAACTGTTAATTCTTCCTGAATTCATGGCGAATAGCATGGCTGTTGAAGCATACAATGAAGCCCTTAATAATGCAGATAAAAATAATAAACTTAATACAGATAAAGATTTACTCAATAGAATTAGAAAAATTTCTTTTAAACTTATCGATAAAGCAATATTTTTCCGAGATGATGCAAAAGAATGGAAATGGGAAATTAATGTAGAAGATAATGAACAAGTAAATGCATACTGTATGCCTGGAGGAAAAATTATGGTCTTTTCAGGTTTAGTTGAAAAAACTGATGCAACAGATGACGAACTTGCTGCAGTGATTGGTCATGAAATTGTTCATGCACTTCGTGAACATGGACGTGAAAGAATGTCCACAGCTCTAATTCAACAAGTTGGAATTATTGGTTTTGCAGCATATATTGCTAATAAAGGTACGAGAGTTTCAACAGATGCAGCAGTTCAAGCAGTAGCTCTAGGAACTACATTATTCTTTGCTTTACCCAATAGTCGAGAACAGGAAAGAGAAGCAGATAAAATGGGTTTAGAATTAATGGCTCATGCTGGATATAATCCAATGGCAGCAGTTAGTTTATGGAGAAAAATGAATGAATTATCAGAATTTAAAATGCCAGAATTTTTAAGTACTCATCCTTCAAATGAGAATAGAATTAAAGATCTAACTGAACATGCAAGAAAAATAAATCATTTATATGAAGAAAATAAAAAAGAGATTAAAGCTTTCCATCCAACTGATGATGTGAGTGCTCAAGCACAAGGTGGTAAAGGTCATATAAGTGATGGATCTGAAGTACAATTACCTTGAAGAACTTTCAGTTAATAAAATAATTAAGCCTTCCCTTTCTCACAAGCATTTAATGTAAAATACATCTTTTATCAACAAAGAAATTAAATTATGTCGAATATACAATCAATCATTGAGGATGCTTTTGAAAATCGCTCTTCGATAACCCCAAAATCAGTAAGTGATCAAATCAAGAATGCAGTTCATGAAGTAATTAATGGATTAAATAATGGATCACTAAGAGTAGCTTCAAGAGAAAATTTATCTCAAATATGGCAGACGCATCAATGGCTTAAAAAAGCAGTTTTACTTTCATTTCTTATTAAGGATAACTCCATAATGAATAGTAATTATACAAATTACTTTGATAAGGTCGAATCTAAATTTTCTCACTTCCAAGAAAAAGATTTTAGAGAAGGAGGATACAGAGTTGTTCCAAACGCTATGGTTAGAGAAGGAAGTTTTATTGCTAAAAATGTAGTATTAATGCCTTCTTATGTGAATATTGGTGCATATGTAGACGAAGGAACTATGGTTGATACATGGGCTACAGTTGGATCGTGTGCTCAAATAGGGAAAAATGTTCATTTATCGGGTGGTGTAGGAATTGGTGGGGTACTTGAACCAATTCAAGCTGGCCCAACAATTATTGGAGATAACTGCTTTATTGGTGCAAGATCAGAAGTTGTAGAAGGTGTTGTAGTTGAAGATAATTCTGTAATTTCTATGGGCGTGTATATTGGACAATCAACAAAAATATTTGATAGAGAAACTGGTGAAGTTACATACGGAAGAGTGCCAAAAGGGTCAGTTGTAGTTTCTGGAAACTTACCATCTAAAGATGGGTCATATAGTCTTTATTGTGCAGTAATCGTTAAAAAAGTAGATGAAAAAACTTTAAGTAAAGTTGGTATTAACGAACTCCTTAGAGGGATATAAATGTTAAAAGTTTATGGAATTAAAAACTGTAACACTGTTAAAAAAAGTTTAACTTGGCTTGAAACAAATAAAATTCCTTATGAATTTTATGATGTAAAAAAACAAGTATTAAATGAATCGATATTAGATAGTTGGATGAATAATATGCCAACCCCATACAATTGGGAGACCCTTATTAACAAAACAGGAATGACCTGGAGAAAATTACCAGAGACTAAGAAGAAAATGAAGTTAGACATTAATAAAGCTATCAAACTTATATTGGAAAATTCATCTGTAATGAAAAGACCGGTAATTTTAAAAAATGATAAAATTTTAACTATTGGTTTTGACGAATCTGAATTTAACCAAAAAATTCTATGACTAAAACTCTTAATCTTGCTAAAGAATTAATATTAAAAAAATCTATCACTCCTATTGATGATGGATGCCAAGACCTATTAATAAGTCATCTAAAATCATTAGGATTCACGATTGAGAAATTACCCTCTGGTGAGGTTACTAATTTTTATGCTCGAAAAGGACATGAAGCTCCTCTGTTAGTTTTTGCTGGACATACAGACGTTGTTCCACCAGGTCCTTTAAAAGAATGGGCCTCCCCACCATTTGAACCTACTGTTAAAAACAATAGATTATATGGCCGAGGGGCGGCTGATATGAAAACTTCTTTGGCTGCATTTATTGTAAGTATTGAAGAATTTTTAACCGAAAATAAAGATCATAAAGGTTCTTTAGGTTTATTAATAACTTCCGATGAAGAAGGCATAGCTACAGATGGAACAGTAAAGATAGTAGAAGCTCTAAAGAATAAGAAAGAAAAAATAGACTTTTGCATTGTCGGAGAACCTACGTGCGTTTCTAAATTTGGTGATACTATAAAAAATGGAAGAAGAGGCTCATTATCTGCAAAACTTATAGTAAAAGGTATTCAAGGCCATATAGCTTATCCTGAATTAATAAAAAATCCTATTCATACAGTTGCACCAGTAATTGACGAATTAGTCAACACTATATGGGATAAAGGAAATGAATATTTTCCAAAAACATCCTGGCAAATTTCAAATATCAATGGAGGAACTGGAGCAACAAACGTTGTCCCTGGATTCGTTGAAATTTTATTTAACTTTAGATATTCATCAGAAAGTACTTCAGATATTCTTAAGTCAAACGTTGAAAAAATATTGAATAAACATCATTTAGATTATGATATTGACTGGCAGCACTCTGGTGAACCTTACCTAACTGAAACTGGTTCTTTAGTAAATGCACTTTCAGATGCAGTCAAAGAAATTACTGGAAACGATCCTACAATATCCACTACTGGTGGGACTTCTGATGGTCGATTTATTGCAAAAATTTGTGATCAAGTAGTAGAATTTGGGCCAATCAATGAATCAATACATAAAATTAATGAAAATGTTAATATTGATGATATTGAAACTTTAAAAAATATTTATAAATTAGCTATCTTAAAAATTTTAAAATAGAATATTTTAAAATTTATTCCTTAAATTTTAGTAATAAACTACTAACCTGTGACTGACTAAGTTCAATATAACTTCCCTTTTGCAGATTTAAAGGCAGTCTAATTTCTCCAAACCTAATTCTTATTAGCCGATTTACAGTCATATTAAAAACTTCAAAAAGTCTTCTTACTTCACGATTGCGTCCCTCTTTAAGAATGACCTGATACCAGTTGTTAGATCTTTCTCCACCTTTATGAATTATTTTTTGAAATTGTGCTAAACCATCCTCTAATTTTATGCCAGATTTTAATTCTATAATTTGATTATTATTTAATTTTCCATGAACTCTTACTGAATATTCCCGTTCAATTTCGTAACGCGGATGCATTAATCTATTGGCAAAATTCCCATCTGTAGTAAAAATTAATAATCCAGAAGTATTAAAATCTAGTCTTCCTATGGATATCCACTTAGCATTTTTAATTATTGGGAGATTATCAAAAACTGTTAACCTACCTTTTGGATCTTTTTTAGAAACAATTTCACCTTCTGGCTTATTGTAAATCAAAATTCTTGGTAGAATTTTATCAAAGTTAAGTTTTATTAACTTCCCATCAAAAATGATTCGATCAGTATTAGAAACTGGTTGTCCTAATTTGGCTAATTTATTATTAACAGAAATTCTTTTTTCAATAATTGCATTCTCGATCTCTCTTCGAGATGCAATACCAATTTGTGAAAGTGCTTTTTGAATTCTTATTCCTGAAGAATTGACGCTATTTTTTTTCAGAACTATTTCGCCGGAGGAATTATATTATTCGAAAAATCTTTTTCATCATCAATGATATTAGAATCAACTACTTTATTAGAAGATTTAACAATGTCATTATCATCAGTATTTGAAAGTTCATCTGATAAAGAACTATTTAATTCTGGCAATTCTGAAAGAGATTTTAATGCAAAATCATTAAGAAAGTGTTTTGTTGTAGCATATAAAGATGGTCTTCCTGGAACCTCTTTCTGCCCAATAATATCAATCCATTCTCTTTCTATAAGTTGTCTTAAAGTATTTGAGCTTAAAGATACTCCTCGAATTTTTTCAATATCTGCGCGTGTAACAGGCTGCCGATAGGCAATAATGGCCAAGACCTCCAATACTGCCCTTGAATAATTAGGCGCCCGATCTGGTGTTAAGCGCATTAAAAATTCTGTAAAATTAGATTTAGCTTGAAAACGATAGCCTGTGGCAACTTGAATAAGGTTCATTGATTTATCTTGCCAATCATTTTTTATCTCATCCAACAGCATTCTAATTGTAGATCTATCTGTTTTATCAATAAATAATCTACTTAGATCTTCAACAGATAATGGTTGACCACTTGTTAATAAAGCCACCTCAAGAATTTCTTTTAATTTTTCAATTTGAGCCATCTATGTGTCTCCTAATTGGAGATATATAGTTGATGAAGAAGACTGTTGATTAATTTTAATTAAACCTTCTTTAGTTAATTCAAGAATAGCTAAAAAACAAACGACTAATTTTGGAATTGGTTCTTTTTCAGAATCAAAGAAGGTAGAAAATTCTAACAAATCTTTTTCATTTAATCTTTTTAAAATAATTGTCATATGCTCTCTAACTGACAATTCAGATCGACCAATTTGGTGTTGTTCAAATTGTTTTACTCTTCTAAGAACATTTTTCCATGCGTCAAATAATTCATCAACTGAAACATCAGGATATTTAATTGGTATTACTCTTTCAAAATAAGATTGAGCGACCATAATATCCCTACCAACTTGCGGCATATTTTTAAGATTTTCAGAGGCATCTTTCATTAACTCATATTCAATTAGTTTTTTAACCAATTCTGCTCGAGGGTCTTCATCATCGTCTTCTAAAATAGGTTTTGGTAATAACATTCTTGATTTAATCTCTATCAAAACTGCAGACATTAGTAAATAATCTGCAGCTAGTTCGAATTTAATCACTTTCATCTTTTCTACATAATTTATATATTGGTTCGTTAAATTTGCCATTGGAATATCTAAAATATCAATATTATTTTTTCTAATTAAATATATTAATAAATCCAAAGGTCCTTCAAATGAATCGAGATAAACTTCTAAAGCATCAGGTGGTATATATAAATCTTGAGGGAGTAATTCTATTTCTTCTCCATAAACCTTAGCTAAATTTTGTATGTTGTCAGTCACTAGAAATCTATTCCCATTTCTTCACGAACCTCTCTCATAGTATCTTTAGCAATTTTTCTTGCTTTTTCGCAACCATCCGCCGCAACACTTCGAATTAATTCCGGACTATCTTTATACTGCTGCAATTTATCTTTATAATCCTTTGATTCTCTGTTAAATGAAATAGTATTAGATTTATTATTTATCAACTTAAATTCTGGTTCTACAAGTATCATTTTACCTCCGCCCTCTAAATAACCGAAAAGCCTCTCCTTATCGCCAAGGCTTAGACCCTGTTGATCTTCAATAAGTGATTGAGCAGATTCTAAAACTTGTTCATCACCATCTGTCAAATACGAAGCTCGTAATTCTTCATATAAATGACTCTTTTTTGTGCCAAGTTTTTTTATTGCTTGTTTAGCTTTTTCTTGATAACCAACATCTTTGCCATATAAATTATTAAATTCTTTGACAATATTTGAAGTTAATTTAACTAATGGTTTTTGTTTCTCATTTCCTGATATTTGAGTAGCTCTATAAAGTAAAACATCTGTGCTTTGCATTAAATCTTGGCTTAAATTACCAAGAGTTAAAGTCTTTTTTTCTCCATCTTCTAAATTATTTATTTTACTAAACCAATTTATTGGGGTAATCATTGATAATAATGTAAAAATTTCTGTATGTTCCGGTATTTTAGATTGAATAAATATAGTTGCTTGGGCTGGATCTAAACCACATGCTAACCAATCAATAATCATTTTTTCGGTAGTTTTTTCAATTAATTCTGGCTCGGCATTTTTTGTAATCAATGAATGTAAATCAGCAACAAAAAATAAACATTCGCTTTCATGTTGCATGCTAATCCAATTAGAAAGCTTTAAGTCATATTCATTATTAAATAAATTTAAAGTTGGTTTAATGCCAGAAACTATTCTTTCTATTGCCATTTTAAAAAGTTATCCTATTTAACCAAATAAATTAAAAATTATACTTTTACTTATATTTATTAGTGGAAATAATATACTACCGAGCACACCAGAAAATAGTAAAAATATTATTATAAACAATCCGTATCTTTCTAAACTTTCTATATAACTTGACCATGGGTAAGGTAATAAACTTACAGCAACTCTTCCACCATCCAATGGTGGAATTGGAAGCATATTTAATACCATTAAGATAAGATTTATTTGAATACCAGCTAAAGCCATAACTTGTAAAAAGAATATAGAGCTATCAGGAAATAATTGCAATCTTCCATACAAAAATGTCCAAAAAATTGCCATTAATAAATTAGAAAAAGGTCCTGCCACGGCAACCCACATCATATTTTTCTTAGGGTTTCTTAAATTAGAAAAATTTACTGGAACAGGCTTTGCCCATCCAAACAAAATACCCCCCAACATAACTGTTAATGCAGGAAGTATTATTGTTCCAATTGGGTCAATATGCTTTAATGGATTCAGGCTGATTCTTCCTAAATACTGCGCTGTCATATCTCCAAAATATTTTGCAGCATACCCATGAGCAGCCTCATGAACTGTAATCGCAAAAATAATAGGTATTGCATAAGCAGTTATTTTTTGAATTATTGTTAACTCTTCCATATACCCCCATCCCAGGTTTTTGGGATGATTATTTTGTTCATTTATTTAAATTCCTTTATACCTATTGCTTTTCTGATTTCTTCAATAACAGGTGTTGAAATACTCAATGCTTTTTGAGCTCCATCCCTGAGCGTTTTTTCAACATAACTTTTATCTTTGGTGATTTTCTCATATTCACTTCTAAAAGGCTTAATTTTTTCATCAAGTAAATTAAATAATTCTTCTTTAGCTTCGCCCCAAGCTATTCCATTCTCATATTTTTTATTAAAATTTAAAATCTCCTCTTCATTTCCAAATGCTTGAAAAATTTTAAATACAGAACAATCGGTTGGATCTTTTGGAACTCCTGGCTCAAGAGAATTAGTTTTAATTTTCATTATTGATTTTCTTAATTTTGATGAAGTATCAAAAATAGGAATAGTATTATTATAACTTTTACTCATTTTTCGACCGTCACTCCCTGGAATTATTCCTTTTTTTTCATCTATCATTGCTTCTGGAACTGTTAAAAGATCTCCATAATAATGATTAAACCTATTAGCTATATCTCTTGTCATTTCTATATGTTGTTTTTGATCTTGTCCTACAGGAACAATGTCAGCCTTAAACATTAAAATATCAGCTGCCATTAAAATAGGATAGTTGTAAAGCCCCATAGTAATTCCTTTATCAGGATCAATTGAATTTTCATTTTCTGCAACAGCCGCTTTGTATGCGTGTGCTCTGTTCATTAAACCTTTTGCAGCTAGACAATTCAGGATCCATGTTAGTTCAAAAACATGAGGGACATCTGATTGTCTATAAAAAGTAACTTCTTTAGGATTTAATCCACAAGCTAACCAACAGGCAGCAATTTCAAAGCTAGATGAATGAGTTAATTCTGGATTTATATTTTTTATTAACGAATGATAGTCCGCTAAAAATAGAAAGCTTGAAACACTTTTTTCTTTACTAGCATCGATTGCTGGAAGAATAGCTCCTGATAGATTTCCCAAATGTGGAATCCCACTTGTAGTAATACCAGTGAGAACTCTTTTTTGATTATTGTGATTTTTTTCGCTCATTCTGTTATCTCAATATTTTATTTAAATAAAATTTATATTTGTCTCTAATGAACATTATTTATTATATTCGGCCATTTTGTCCAAATAGGCTTACATTCATCTGGTAAATCTTTAACAAACCCTATTGATCTATGAGAAATACCAGGACCATGAAAATCTGAACCACACGAAGCAAATAAATCAAATTGATTTGCCAACTTAGCAAAATACTTTGATTGAGATGGATCTTGACTGCCAGACATTACCTCAATTCCTGTTCCTCCAAAATTTTTAAAATCGCTTAAAAGTACTGGATATAGTTTTTTTCCTAAATCATACCTGCCTGGATGAGCAATTACTGCATCCCCTCCGGCTCCATTAATCCATGATACTGCATTTTCTAGCGATGCCCACTCATGATTAACGTAACCAGGCTTGCCTGGGGTTAAAAATTTCTTAAATACTTGTTTTATATCTTTTGCATGGCCATTAGATACTAAAAATTGTGCAAAATGAATTCTTCCAATAGTGCTATGTTTAGCATATTTTTTTGCGCCATCCAATGAATTAAATATACCTGCCATTCCTAAACTATGTGCTATTTTTTTTGCTCTATCTTCTCTTCCTTTTCGAATTTTTTTTAATCCATTAATTAGAAATGAATTTGACTCATCAAAATTTAATCCAACAATATGAATGGTTCTTTTTCTCCAAGTTACAGATATTTCAACTCCATTAATAAAAATAATGTCAAATTTTTTAGACATCAATCTAGCTTCTTTTAAACCAGCAATATCATCATGATCAGTTAACGCAAGAACTTGAACTTGTTTTTGTGATGCATATGTTACTAGTTCTGCAGGCGTCAAAAGTCCATCAGATATAGTAGAATGTGAATGAAGGTCTATGTTTGGATTAATCATTAGCTTAAACTAGATTATATTAGTAATTCTTTAATGGGTATAGGTAAAATTTTAAACATGAAATTTTTATATGAATTATTTCCTGTAGTACTTTTTTTTATTTTCTACAAAATTTATGATATTTACATAGCAACAGCAGCTTTGATGTTTGCAACTTACATGCAAATAATAATTGCTCACTTTCTTAAAAAGAAAATTGAAAAAATTTTAATTTTTACAGCAGTTGTCGTAACAATTTTTGGAGGGATGACTATATTTTTCCAAGATAATACATTTATTATGTGGAAACCCTCAATTATATATTGGGTGATTGGAGCCGGTATGGTGATTGCAGATAAATTCTATGATAAAAATTTAGTTAAAATTTCATTTAGCTCACAAGTTAAGTTGGCAAATAAATATTGGACAAATTTATCTTTATCAACAGCTTCATTTTTTATATTTCTTGGATTTTTAAATATTTATGTTGCTCAGAATTTTACTGAAGATACTTGGGTTAATTTTAAATTATTTGGAATGACAGGCTTACTTTTTATTTATGTGATTTTAATGGGTTTATATATTACCAAAGTAAATAAGGATTAAATTTATGTGGTATTGTATCTACGCAAAAGATTCACCAAACAGTCTTAAAAAGAGATTAGTTAATAGGCCAAAACATCTCAAAAGAATAAAGCAATTGCAAAATGAAGGGAGACTTTTGATTGCAGGCCCATTTCCTAATACTGATTCTATAGACCCTGGAACTGAAGGATTTTCTGGGAGCTTAATAATTGCAGAATTTAATTCTTTAAATGAGGCAAAAAAATGGGCTCATAATGATCCTTTTTATAATTGTGGAGTTTACGAGAAAATTGAAGTTAAACCTTTTAAAAAAACATTACCATAAATGATTGAAAAAAAAATAAAAAAGAGATTAGCTTTTTTAAATCCAACATCATTTATTTTAAATGATGAAAGTGAATTACATAAGGGCCATAAAGGTAATACAGGAGGTAGTCACTTTAATATAAATATAGTAAGTGACAATTTTTTAGGTAAATCTAGAATGGAAAGACACAGAATAATCTATGAAGCTTTAAATGATTTATTTCCAAATGAAATACATGCTTTAAGTATAAAAGCATCAACCGAAGAAGAAATATTATGAAAAAAATATTCATACTAATATTTATTATTTTTTTTACAAATTACTCATTCTCTGAAGAAAAAGAAATATCTGTTAATGATGTACTAATTAATAAAAATTTAATTTCTTTTATCAAAAATGAAGTAAATAAAGAAGGAATAAAAATAACAGATAGTATGGAAAAAAATATTATTAAGCGATTAATTGATCTTGAATTAATTCACCAGCAAGCGAAAAAAGAAGGTTTAACTAGTAAATCAGATTTTTTATCAAAATCAGAACTAGCTTTTAAAGAATTAATTTATACAACATATCTTCAAAATTTTATAAAAAATAATTATGTAACTAAAAATGATATTAAAAAAGAATATGAAAATTTTAAAAGTAATTTTAATGAATTAGATTATAGAGCAAGCCATATTCTAGTTACTTCTAAGAATGAAGCTAAAAAAATAATAAAGAATTTAAACGAAGGGGCTGATTTTAATAAATTAGCTAAAACTTCATCAATTGATGAGGAGTCAAAAACTATTGGTGGGGATTTAGGATGGTTTAGCGCCGAAGACATGGTTGAATCATTCTCTATTGCCGTTAAAAAACTTGTTGTTAACGAGATAACTGATTTTCCTGTTCAAAGTCAATTTGGGTGGCATATTATAAAACTTAATCAAGTCAGAAAAAAAGCTATCCCTCCATTGAGCGAAAAAGAGGAGGAAATTAAATTAACACTTCAAAAAGAAAAATTAAAATCACATCTTGATGAGCTAAGATTAATAGCAGATATTAAAAGATAAATTATTTTTAGATAGATTTAATTTGACTAACAGCCTCTAAGATAACCTTTGCATCACCACTAATTTTTTCAATTGGAACAAGTGATGGCCACAATGGCATTAAGCTATTTATTATTTCTATTATTTTATCTCTTTTAATATTATCAGATGAACTTAACGATTTTGCCTCATCAAGTATATTTTTAGCAACAACTGTAAAGCCGAGTGCATCTTGATATTCAAACTTATTTTTAACATTTCCATTTACAATACCAATTGCGTACTCTTCTGCAGCAATCTCTAATAATGTTTCAACTAATGCAACTTTTTTTTCAAATGTATTGCTTTCACTATCTACAATTTTTTCATTTCGACTGATTTCATTCAATAATATTTCATATTTTGATAAAACTATACTTAAATCTTTATCGCTTTCAACAGTAAGAGCAAGATCCTCCAATTCAGAGGAAAATCCATCAGTATTTTTAGCTTCAAATGTAGGTATCATAGCTGAATATAATTCACTTTTGGGGTGCTTCATATGTCTTTTAGCATTTTCAAAATATTCTTCTTTATAGAGCTCAATACCAACATAAAGATGCCCTCTTACTAAACTCGTATGAGTTAAATATATATGATCATTTTCAAAGACTTTACCTGCTATTTCATCATGATCATTATTCATACAGCCAGTTAAGAAAATTATGTTACAAATTAAAATGATTAATAATTTTTTGATAGCGTTATCTCCTTAATAAATGTTTCTATATCTTTTTAAAATAAAATCTTCTCCACATGCTTATTCCAAATATCAAAGATATTATCCACAAGCAAACTTCCACCCAATTGGGATTACTGTTGTAACCAAAAAAACCTTTTAAAAATACTCCAACATTGCCTTTGTCATGGAGGATATGCGTATACATATTATTTTTTTGGTTATAAGAATAAAAGATAGGATTTGTGCCTTCTTGGAGCTCTGGAGTTGGTTTTAGAACGTCCCATGCTCTTACAATTTGCTTTTCATCTTGCAAGCCAACCCATTTCATGTGATTTCCTTTAACCATAAATTCTTCCATTTCATGAGTGCCAAATGCAATCATACCCGATGCAAATATTGCTAACATAAGAGTTGTGCCTTGAAAAAACAAACGCAGATTAATCTTTCTTCCTTGAATAACAATCGCATAACCAATTAATAGAGCAAGAATCAGTCCTGCAAAAAAACCTATATACGAAAATGCTCCCGTCATAGAGAAACTTCCCATAAGAAATAATGCTGTCTCAAATCCTTCTCGCAGAATTGCAAAAAAAACTAGTAAAAATATGCCCCATCCAGATGCTGTGATTGCTTGTTTTGTTTTGTTTTCTATATCCTCTCTTTGACTGACATGTTTTGAAAGCCAAAAAATTACATACCATAATAGACCGGCAGTAATGTACATACTAAGTCCCTCAAATAATGCACTAATTGATTCATTACCGATAGAATCTTTGACATAATTTAATGAAATTGCAACAACAATACTTGCAACAATAGCTGAAAAAACACCAAGCCAAACTTGTTTTAATTCTTTTTTTAAATTATTTTTTTCTAATAATAAGTAAATTATCCCAACAATTAAACAAGCTTCAAGACTTTCCCTAAAAACAATAATAAATTCATTCATAAATTACTTTCAATTAATATTAAAAAATTTGTAATGATGATATTCTAAATGGGAATGATTCTTATTACAATAAGTTATTTCTTTAAATCACCTAAAAATATTAAGTTGAATAAAAATCTCAATTATAATTAGATAAATGCAAAAAAATATTATCACTTCATTCTTTGGCACTAGAATTTATTCAGAATTCAGAAAAACAGCCATACTAAATATTACGCAAAAATCTTTTTCCAAAATCAATACAGTTAATTCAGCATACCTGCATGTAGTTGAGAGTAAGAAAAAATTATCTACTGTAGATTTAAGAATACTTAAAAAAATCTTGACATATAGTGAAGGTTTAACTGAAGAAGTTTCTTTAAAAGATATTATTTTTATCGCCCCTAGAATTGGCACTATTTCACCATGGAGTTCAAGAGCTACAGACATTATCAAAAGATGTGGAATTAATATTTTAAGGATTGAAAGAATTAAAACCGTTTCTTTCACCACAAATAATAGAAGTAACTTATCTTCGTTTGAGAAAGAATCAATAGGCAAATTACTATTTGATCGAATGACTGAGTCAATATTTCTTAACCAAAATGATATAAAAAAATTGTTTACTCATCATGAACCTAAATCATTAAACTATATAAATATTATAGACAAAGGTATTTTTGAATTACAACAATTTAATAAGTCGCAAGGACTTGCCTTATCTGAAGATGAAATAGAGTATCTATTTAAATACTTTTCAAATTCAAAAAGAAATCCAACAGACGCTGAATTAATGATGTTTGCCCAAGCCAATTCAGAGCATTGTCGACACAAAATTTTTAATGCAAATTGGATTATAAATAATAAAAAACAATCTAAATCATTATTTTCTATGATTAGAAACACACATAAAGCTTCCCCTAAAAAAACAGTAGTTGCTTATTCAGATAATTCCTCAATTATTGAAGGATCTGTTATTAATAGATTTTATCCGAATATCAAAGGTCATTATTCTGAACATAATGAACTCACTCATTACCTTATGAAAGTTGAAACACATAATCACCCTACTGCAATATCTCCTTTTGCTGGAGCAGCTACTGGAGCTGGTGGTGAAATTCGAGATGAAGGAGCAACTGGAAAAGGTTCAAAACCAAAAGCAGGTTTAGCTGGGTTCTCTGTATCTAATTTACGAATTCCTAATTTCATCCAACCATGGGAAAAAAATGATATTGGTAAACCAGAAAGAATTGCTTCTTCATTACAAATTATGATTGATGGCCCAATTGGTGCTGCTGCATATAATAATGAGTTTGGTAGACCAAATATTCTAGGTTACTTTAGAACTTTAGAACATCAGCTTCAAGATACTATTTTTGGGTACCACAAACCAATAATGCTTGCTGGTGGGATAGGTAATATTAATGCAATTCATACTCATAAAGAAAAATTAAAGGAAGGTAATTTACTTATTCAGCTTGGTGGGCCAGCAATGTTAATAGGTTTAGGTGGAGGTGCTGCTTCAAGTATGAAAACAGGTTCAAATAAAGAAAATCTTGATTTTGCTTCAGTTCAAAGAGGAAATCCTGAATTACAAAGAAGAGCTCAAGAAGTCATCGATCGTTGTTGGGAGTTAGCTGAAAAAAATCCAATTTTAAGTATTCACGATGTTGGTGCTGGAGGGTTATCAAATGCATTTCCTGAATTAATTAATGATGGCGGTATGGGGGCGATTATGGATATTCGCTCAATAGATAATGAAGAACTAGGAATGTCACCTAAAGAAATTTGGTCTAACGAAGCGCAAGAAAGATATGTATTAGCTATAAATGAAAAGAATTTAGAGATTTTTACGAAAATTTGTAAAAGAGAAAGATGCCCATTTAAAGTTATTGGAAAAACAACTATAGAAAAAAACCTTAAAGTTGAAGACAGCCTTCTTGAAAAGAATGTTGTTAATATGAATCTCGATGTTCTTTTAGGCAAACCTCCTAAACTTACAAAAGAAGTTCATTCATCAAAAAACCCCATAAGAAAAACTGATGATACCAATTTTGATGGTAATTTTTTGGAATTACTAGTCAATGTTTTACGCTACCCTAGCGTCTCAAATAAAAACTTTTTAATCACAATAGGTGATCGCTCAGTAACCGGTTTAATCACAAGAGATCAAATGGTGGGACCATGGCAAATTCCAGTCTCTAACGTCGGAGTTACTAAAAGTACGTTTAACTCAATAATAGGTGAGACTATGGCAATCGGAGAAAAAGCTCCAATTGCAATAACTAACGCAACAGCGTCAGCTAAAATGGCTATAGGTGAAGCTTTAACAAATATTGCAGCTAGCGCCATCAAGGATATCAGTTTAATTAAACTTTCTGCAAACTGGATGGCAGCATCAGGGAGTAATGACGAAGATTGTGAGTTATTCGAAGCAGTTGAGGCTGTTGGAATGAAGTTGTGCCCAAATTTAGGTATCAGTATTCCTGTAGGTAAAGATTCAATGTCAATGCAAACATCATGGGAAGATCAAGGCAATAAAACTGTAAAATCACCGCTTTCATTAATTGTTACTGCATTTAGTGAGTCATATAATATTCAAAAAACTCTTACACCTCAATTAATTACTGATGAAAAAACTTCACTAATTTTAATTGATCTTGGTAATGGAAAAAATAGAATGGGAGGTTCTAGCTTTAACCTAATAAATAATTTATTTAATTCTCCAGTTCCAGATTTAGATAATCCTGAATTAATTATAAATTTTTTCAAAGGTATCCAATTTTTAAATCAAGAAAATAAAATTTTAGCTTACCATGACCGATCTGATGGTGGATTGATTACTACTATTCTTGAAATGGTGTTTGCAGGTCACTGCGGAGTAAACTTAGAATTAGATAAAGAAGACTTTGCCTTCGATTTTTTATTTAATGAAGAATTAGGTGCTGTTATTCAAGTTTTAGAAAAAGATGTTAACTATATTCAGAAATATCTCCAAAAAGAATTAAAGTTATCAACAAAAATAATTGGAAAGCCAACAAACGATCATGTAATATCAATTTATGAAGATTCCAAATTAAAAGCAAGTGATACGAGAGGATATCTTCAGCAATGTTGGTCAGAAACAAGTTATAAGATTCAATCAATTCGAGATAATCCAAAGTCAGCAAAAGAAGAATTTAGTCTTATTTTAGATAATTCAAATCCTGGCATTAACCCCAAAATTAATTTTGAAATACCTAGTAAAATTAATATTTCAAAATCAAAACCAAAAATTGCCATCCTCAGAGAACAAGGCATTAATGGCCATAATGAAATGGCAGCGGCATTTAATTTTGCTGGTTTTGAGTCTTATGATGTTCATATGTCTGACATCCTAAGTGGCCAAAAAAGTTTAAAGAATTTTAATGGTCTTGCAGCATGCGGAGGGTTTTCTTTTGGTGATGTTCTAGGTGCTGGCGAAGGTTGGGCAAAATCAATTCTTTTTAATGAAAAATTAAGAGATGAATTCCAAGACTTTTTTGAAAGAAAAGATACTATTGCATTAGGGGTTTGTAATGGATGTCAGATGATGAGTAATATTAAAGATATAATCCCTGGGACAGATTATTGGCCTAAGTTTATTAAAAATGAGTCTGAACAGTTTGAAGCGAGGTTTGTTATGGTTGAAATAACAAAAAACAATTCTTTATTTTTTGATGAAATGATTGGAAGTATTATACCTGTGGTAGTTTCCCATGGAGAAGGCCGAGTTAAATTCTCAAATAAAAAACATTTAGATCTAGTTCAATCTTTAAATTTAATTTCATTAAAATACGTCGATAATTATCATCAGGGAACTTTAATGTACCCGATGAATCCAAATGGTTCATCTCTTGGTATTACTGGATTAACAAGTGATGATGGAAGAGTGTCGATAATGATGCCCCACCCTGAAAGAGTATTTAGAGCGGATCAAAATTCTTGGCACCCAAAAGAATGGATTCATTTTGGACCTTGGTATAGAATGTTTGCCAATGCAAACAAATTTTTTACTTAATTGAAGGAAATATTATGAAAGCTTTATCTATTTTACTTACAATTTTTATAACCTCTTTTTCATTAAATGCACTAGCCTTGAATGATGATCAAGAACTTGAATTTACTGGCGCTGTAAATGATGGTGATTTAAAGACTGTTAAAAGATACATCGAAACTACTGATGTAAATATTGATGATAGTTACTTTGCATGGACACCATTTCTGATGACTGCTGCAAAAAATCAACTTGAAATTATGAAATATCTTGTTAGTAAAGGAGCAAACATATCATATACGCACCCAATTACTAAATTTAATGCACTTCATCATGCTGCATTTAATGGAAGTAAAAGCATGGTGGATTATTTAGTAGAAATTGGGATTGATAAAAAACAAAATCTTAAAGGTGATGTTTCAATTATAAGAGCGTTAAACGAAGATGGTAAATCAAATATGGCAGATTATCTAATATCTATTGGATTTAAAGATGAAGGCTGTCAAGAAAAAAGATGTTTCTAATTGATTTAAATTAAAAAAAGCCAATTTCTTAATTGGCTTTTTTTAATTATTATTACCTATCCAATCTAATTTTTTACTAATATCTATTAGTTTCTTTTATCATAATAATATTATTAAATACCTTAACAAGAATTCCTTAATGCTTAAAAATTATATTGTATTCATAATTTACTTAACTTTTTTTAATTTATCTCATGTAAATTCAACAGAAACTTTTAGTGATTATAAAAAATATCCTTTAACTAAATCAAAATTTAAATTACAAAAAATCACAAATCAATTAAATTTTCCATGGGCCTTAACTTTTATCGATAATGATAATTTAATTATTACGGAAAAGAATGGTGGTCTATATAAAATCAATAAAAAAACAGGACAAAAGCAAGCAATTAAGCATAATATTCAACATATTGGATATGACGGCAATAGTGGGCAAGGTGGTTTTTTAGACACATATTTTAATAGTAAAGATGGTTTCCTTTATTTTACCTATAGTCATGACTTTAAAGAAATTATGCCTAATAAAAAATTAAGTAAGGCCTCAAGTACTGCTATTGCGAGAGGTAAATTAATTAAAAATGAGATAAAAGATCTTGAAATTTTATTAATTGCAAAACCAAAACTAGTAACTAATAAACATTTTGGCTCCAGAATTGCTATTAAAAATAATTTTCTGTATGTAACTTTTGGTGAAAGAGGTAAAGGCATGATTTCTCAAGATCCAACTAAACATCCTGGGAGTATTATTCGTATAAAAACTAATGGTAAAATTCCTACAGATAACCCGAAATTTTCTGGTAATGAGGAATGGCTTCCTGAAATTTATGCAATTGGAGTTCGTAATCCACAGGGTATAACTGTCTCACCCCATGATAATGAAATTTATTTCTCAAATCATGGGCCTAGAGGTGGAGACCACATTGGACAAGTGAAGTCTGGAGCGAATTATGGTTGGAAAGATATTGCTTGGGGTGGAACCAAATATTCTGGCTTTAGTATAGGTAAAGTTCCATTCAAAAAAAAATACGATAAACCAATTAAAACATGGGTTCCATCCATAGCTATAAGCAGTATTCAATTCTATGATGGGGATATTTTTCCTGAATGGAAAGGTGATCTTATTGTATGCTCACTAAATGGAAAAAGTTTAATAAGATTAGGTTATAAAGATAATGAAATTATAGATGAAGAAATTATTTTTAAAAATAAAATTGGACGTATTCGTGATTTTAAAATTGATAAAAAAGGAAATATTTTTCTTGTAAATGATAAAAGAAATGCAGAACTTTGGAAGCTTACTAGATAAAATTATAATTTAACTATAGATAATAATTCTAAATTTTTTAGAATTAATAAAGGGGTAAAAATGAAAAAAATATTAATAGCTTTATTTTTAATAAACATTACAAATCTTAGTATTGCTAATGAAAAAAAATATATGGGATTTGATTGGCCAGAATCAGTTGCAGAAGGAATTGACGGTCATATTTATGTTTCAGAAATAGGAGAAAGAGATAAAGACGGTGATGGGAAAATAAGTAGAATTGATAAAAATGGAAATATTTCTACTTTTGCAACTGGCCTCAATGATCCAAAGGGTATTATATTCTTCAAAGAAAAATTATATGTTACAGATAGAGACGTAATTATTGAAGTAAATAAAAATGGTTCATGGTCAATCCTTGGGGCAGAAATGTCTTTTCCAAAGACCCCAGTCTTCCTTAACGATATTGACGTCGACTCTAAAGGTAATTTTTATATAACAGATACTGGTAATTTTAAAACTGGTGGAATCGTTTTTAAAATGAATTTAGCTGGTAATATTACCGTTCTTTTTGATGAAACTCATGAAAATAATAAAGCACCTAATGGTGTTCTTCCTATAGGTAAAAATAAAATTTTATTACTTGATTGGGGTGGTGAATTATTTGAAGCAAATACACAAACTAAAAAAATAAAAAAAATTGGTGATGGGTTTCCTGGAGGTGATGGCCTAGCAATTAAAAATAAAACTATTTATATAAGCAGTTGGAAAGAAGGAAAAATTTATGAATTTAAAAATGGAGCTTCAAAAGTAATAGCAGATGGATTTGAGGCTGCTGCTGATATTGCGCTAAACCGCGATAAAACTCATTTAATTATTCCTGATATGAAGGCAGGTACAGTAACTATATTGCCAATAAAAAAATAATTTTATTTGAAGCTTTTTCACATTCTATAAAATAGGTTAAGCATTCTGATATCATAATGAAATTAGTAATTAGTTAGAAGAAATACAAATGAACCTTCATGAGTACCAAGCCAAAGAATTACTCAGATCAAACGGAATAAAAATTCCTAAAAGTAAAATTTCAAAAAGTGTTGATGAAACTTTTTTGATTACAGAGCAATTTAATTCAAATGTTGTAATTAAAGTACAAATACATTCTGGAGGAAGAGGAAATGCAGGAGGTGTTAAAATTATTTCCTCCCCTAAAGAAGCAAAAGAATTTGCTTCTTCTGTTCTTCACAAAAATCTTATAACAAAACAAAATAAGCCCTATGGACAGCCTGTTAATCGATTATTGATCGAAGAAACTATTTTGATAAAAAAAGAAATGTATTTCTCTATTTTAATAGATAGACAATCTGAATCTATAGTTTTTATAACTTCTGGCTCTGGCGGAATGGATATAGAAGAGATAGCTAAAAAAGATAAAAATTCTATTACAAAAGAATATTGTAAAATTGGGAGAGAATTAACCTCTTCCCAAATAAATAATTTAGCCAACGGACTTGCTATAGAAACTAAATTACTCAAAAAATTTGAAGATTTTCTTCTTATTTGTTTTAAGTTTTTTAAAGACTCTGATTTATCTCTATTAGAAATTAACCCATTAGCTATTTCAAAAGATAATGAAATTATTGCAGTGGATTGTAAAATTAGCTTAGATGATAACGCTCGATTTCGTCATCAAGAAATAGCCCATGATTATGATTGGTCCCAAATAGATAAAAAAGAAGCGGAGGCTTTTCATAGTGGATTTAATTATGTTGCTCTGGAAGGAAATATTGGCTGTATGGTTAATGGTGCTGGGCTCGCTATGGCAACAATGGACTTAATAAAAATATCAGGCGGACTTCCTGCAAATTTCTTAGATGTAGGTGGAGGTGCAACATCTGAAACAGTTAGCAAGGCATTTAAAATTCTACTTTCTGATAAAAATGTTTGTGTTGTTTTAGTAAATATTTTTGGAGGAATTATGCGGTGCGATATTATCGCAGAAGGAATAATATCGGCAATTAAAGAAGTTGGTGTAAAGATTCCAATAGTAGTCCGTCTTGAAGGAACAAATGTCGATATTGGAAAAAAGATTTTAAAAAAAAGTAATTTAAATATCATATCTGCTGATAGCCTTACAGATGCTGCTAAAAAATCTGTTGAACTAAGTGCTTTAAAGAAATAAATGTCTATTCTTATAAATAAAAATACTAAAGTAATTTGCCAAGGGTTTACTGGTAAACAAGGTACTTTTCATAGTGAACAATCTATTAAATATGGAACTAAATTTGTAGGAGGAGTTACTCCTGGTAAAGGAGGTCAAACACATCTAAATTTACCTGTATTTAATAGTGTGAAAGAAGCAATAAAAAAAACATCTGCAAATGCAACTATGATTTATGTTCCACCAAAATTTGCAGCTGACTCTATTATTGAAGCAAGCGATGCAGGTATTGAAATTATTGTTTGTATAACTGAAGGGATACCTGTAATTGATATGCTTAAAGTTAAACAAATAATACAGTCAAATAATACAATTTTAATTGGGCCAAACTGTCCAGGTGTTATAACTCCAAATGAATGTAAAATTGGTATTATGCCTGGAAATATTCATAAAGCAGGTAAAGTTGGAATTGTATCAAGATCAGGAACTCTTACTTATGAAGCTGTTCATCAAACCTCAATAAATGGGCTTGGACAAACAACCTGTGTAGGAATTGGGGGTGATCCAATAAAAGGTCTCAATTTTATAAACTGCTTAGAAATGTTTGAAAATGATCCTAATACAGAAGGCATCATAATGGTGGGAGAAATTGGAGGGTCAGATGAGGAACTTGCTGGTGAATTTATAAGTACAAATATAAAAAAACCAGTTGTTGCATATATTGCTGGATTAACTGCACCAGAAGGAAAAAAAATGGGTCATGCAGGAGCAATTATTTCTGGTAGTACTGGAAAAGCTATTGATAAAATTAAGTTTTTAGAAAAATCTGGGGTTCATATTGCTAATTCACCTGCATGCATGGGGCAAGTAATGGCAGAAGCATTTAGAAAATAAAGTATGAAAAATATTTTAAATATCTTATTTATTTATATCCTTTTTAGCTTTACTCAACTAAATGCTGAAGAAATTCCATACTTATTAACAGCATCTGCAAAGGGTGATATTGAGACAGTTAAAGCTATTGTAGAAAGTGGGGGTGACCCAAATACTGAAGACAAAGATAAAATCAGTGCTTTAATGTATGCATCAAGAAAAAATAAAGTTGAGGTAGTAGAGTATTTAATATCTCAAGGTGCCAAGATCAATAAGATTGAAAATGACGGATGGACTGCATTAATGTTTGCAGCAAAAAAAAATTATACTGAAACTATTAAAATTCTTCTTAATAATAATGCAGATCCAAAAATAACAGATCCTGATGGTTGGTCTGCTTATGGTTTAGCTGCTACATCTGGACATTATGAAACTATAGAGCTTCTACTTAAAGGGGGTATTGATCCAAATAGTAGAAATAATTCAGGATTAACAGTATTAATGCTTGCTTGTAAAAGTGGAGATGTTAAAACTATAGAAATATTAATAAATAATGGAGCAGAGCTTGAACTAAAAGATAGATATGGTAAAACAGCTTTAATTCATTCGGCAGCACTTGGAAATGAAAATGCAATCAATTTTCTTATCTATAACGGCTCAAAAGTTGATACTTATGATAAATCAAAATGGAGTCCATTAATGTGGGCTATTAAGAATAAAAAATATAAAGCAGCTAAAGTTCTAATTTTACATGGAGCAAATGTAAATCATGAAGATAATGAAGGCACACCTTTGGTTCATTATGCTGTGCATACAAAATCATTTAAATTTGTAAAATTATTGATAGATTCAAAAGTGAATTTAAAAGCAAAAGATCAATATGGTTTGACACCTCTTGTTTATGCACTAAAAAATAAGAATAAGAATATTGTTGAACTAATAAAAAAAGCTGGTGGAAAATACTAATTAATTATGAAAATTAGTTTAGCTCAAATAAATCCTACTGTAGGTGACATTAATTATAATTACAAACTTATAATTAGACATGCAAAAATTGCTCAAAAATCGGGGGCAGAAATTTTAATTACACCAGAACTGAGTATTTGTGGTTACCCTCCCGAAGATTTACTTCTAAACAAAGACTTTATAAAAGAGTGTAATAATAGCTTAGTAAAAATTGCTAAAAAATTTCCAACATTAAAAATTATCGTGGGTCACCCCAGAAGCTCAAAAGGTTTGCTATTCAACTCTGCTTCTATTTTGCATAAAGGAAAAATAGAAGCAACTTATGACAAACAAATCCTTCCAAATTACGGGGTATTTGATGAAAAAAGATATTTTAAAGCTGGAAATAAAAATTTAATTTTTTCTCATAAAGGTAAGAAATTTGGTTTATTAATTTGTGAAGATTTATGGGTTAAAGGTCCTGCTGAGAAATTACCTAATATTGATTACACAATATGTATTAATGCTTCCCCATATGAAATAAATAAACCTGGGGCAAGAATTTCTGAATTAAATAAAAGATTTATGCATAAAAAATTATCTTTTAATCGTAGTACCCTTATTTATCTTAATTTAGTTGGTGGTCAAGATGATTTACTCTTCGATGGTGGGTCTTTTATTTATAAAACAAAATTTGGAAAAGTCTTTGGAGTGCTTGACCAATTAGAACAATTTGAGTCAATAAATAAAATAATAGATACTAAACCATCAAAACATTCTGATATTGCAATGTTTAATTCTTCTTTTCATACAATGAAAATAGAACATCCAAACAAAATTAAATCACAAATAAAAGTTTTATTGGATGGATTAATATTAGCTCTTAAGGACTATCTTTCAAAAAACTCAATTAAAAATGTTTTTATTGGATTGTCAGGGGGTATCGACTCAGCAGTTGTATTATATATTGCGTCTCAAGCATGTAAAAAAGAAAACATTACCGCCATCATGATGCCGAGTACTTTTACTTCAAAAGCTAGCTTAGAGGATGCAAAAAAATTAGCTGTAAGTTTAGGTGTTACTTATAAAACTAAAAATATTCAGCCACTTATGAAATTATTTGATAAAACACTCACTAAAGACTTTAAAGGGCTGCAAAAAGATATCACAGAAGAAAATATACAGGCAAGAATTCGCGGGGTATTATTAATGGCATATGCAAATAAATTCAATGGTATCGTTTTGTCAACAAGTAACAAAAGTGAAGTTGCTGTAGGTTATTCAACTGTTTACGGAGATATGGTTGGTGGTTTCTCAGTATTAAAAGATGTACCTAAAACATTAGTATACAAAATAGCTAATGTGGTAAATCACAAGAAAGTAATTATCCCAAAAAGAATAATAGAAAGAGCTCCTTCTGCCGAGCTAGCTGAAAATCAAAAAGATCAAGACAACTTACCGGATTACGATATCCTTGATGAAATCATTGATTTATATATAGAAAAAAATCAAACTCCACAAGCAATAATAAAAAAAGGATTCTCAGCACAAATAGTTAAAAAAGTTGTAAAATTAATAAATGAAAACGAATTTAAAAGAAGGCAAGCAGCACCAGGACCAAAAGTCACTGTTAAAGCTTTTGGTAAAGATAGACGTTATCCAATCACAAGTAAATATAAGCCATAAATAAGAGGAATATGAAATGAAAAAAATTGAAGCTATTATAAAACCTTTTAAGCTAGACGAAGTTAGAGAAGCTTTATCAGAGCTTGGAATTATGGGTTTAACTGCCACAGAAGTTAAAGGTTTTGGACGACAAAAAGGCCATACAGAATTATATAGAGGAGCTGAATATGTTGTTGATTTTTTACCCAAGGTTAAACTTGATATTATTGTTACAGACGAAATGGTTGATAAGGTAATTGATTCAATCACTAAAACAGCTCACACAGGTAAAATTGGTGATGGAAAAATATTTATAATGAATATTGAGGATGCAGTTCGAATTAGAACAGGCGAAAAAGGTGATACAGCAATATAATTTTTAATTAATGTTCTAAATAATTTTCGATTAATAATAAATCTTCTTTTGTATCGATACCTCTGTGAATTTTACCTTCATATTTTATTAAAGTTAATGATAAGTTGTTTTCCAAAGCTCGAAGTTGTTCTAATTTTAAGGTATGTTCTAATTTCGAGATAGGTAAATTACAAAAATTTTCTAAAAGTTCCTTTGTGTATCCGTAAATACCAATGTGATGAAAATGTTTATCTGAATTCCATTCTTTTATGTTATTTACTAATGGCTCTCTGTAAAATTCTAAAGCGAGTTGATTTTCATCAAATATGACTTTTACATTATTTGGATTTAGATATTCATCAAAACTTTCAAAATTTGAACAAGCACTGACGTAGTTGATATTATTTTTATCTAAAGCTTTAGCTAATAATTTTATTAATTCTGGATTTATAAGTGGTTCATCACCTTGGACATTAATAATAATTTCATTATTTAACCAGCCTTCATGATTTGCAATTTCTAAAACTCTATCTGTTCCAGAAGGGTGATTTTTATCTGTCATTAAAGATTTAAAATTATATTTTTCTGCAATATTTTTTATTCTTATATCATCAGTTGCAATAATTACATTTTTGGCACCACTCTTACTTGCTTGCATTGCTGTTCTAATTACCATTGGGATACCACCTATTTTAATTAAAGGTTTACCTGGCAATCTACTACTTTCATATCTAGCTGGAATAACTATATTAAAATTCATTTTACCTCTTACCAGTTATCTTTCTGGCTTCATTCTCAAGCAAAATAGGTATACCTTCATCAATACGATATGCTAACTTTGCTGATTTTGATATCAGCTCATTATTCTTCTTATCATATGTGAGTGGTCCCTTAGTTACCGGACAAACAAGAATATCTAATAATTTTTTATCCATTTAATTAATCCTTAATTTTTTTTTCATTTTTTCAAATAGTTTTTCATCTACAACTGCATGAATTGGCAAATACCAAAAGTTTTCTTTTGCGAAACTCTTACACTTCACTGCATCTTTTTCAGTCATTATGATATCCATATCATCATAATCCCAAAAATTAGATTCGGTAAATAAATGATGATCATCAAAGATAATTATTTCATTTAAACGAAGATTTAAAGTTTTTAAATACCTAATAAATCTATCTGGATTTCCAATTCCAGTTATCACAACTATATCTCTTTTAAATGCGTCTGGACCACATGTTCGATCCTTGTGAATACAATTTACTAATATATTTCCACTATATTTCATTTGAAAAACTGAATCTTTATTTGTATGAAATAAACTTTTTTTAGAGGATCCATTTAAAACTAAAGCATCTACTTCATTAACTCTTTTTGGAAATTCTCTTAATGGTCCAGCTGGCATTAAAAAACCATTTCCGTAACCTCTATCTCCATCAACTACAAGAATTTCAAAATCTCTTGTTAATTCATAATGCTGTAAACCATCGTCAGAAATTAAAATATCAATATTTGGATAAGATGCCAATAAAGCCTTACCAACCTTTACTTTTTTCCTACCTACAAAAATAGGAATATTTAAATTTTCATTATTTAGATTTAGTTTAGTCATCAAAGCCTCATCACCAACATCTGTTACTTTTGAATTTATAAAAACTTCTTGTGGTAATATAGCTTTAGAATTATAACCACTACAAATTAATCCAGGTTTCATATCTAGTTTTATTAATTTTTTTAATAGCCAAATTACTAGTGGTGTTTTACCAGTGCCTCCAAGAGTTATATTTCCAATAACTACAAGAGGAACATTCAACTTTGTTGATTTTAAAATATTAACTTTATAAGCCCAAATTCTAAAATAAATTATTAGGAGATAAATGAAACTTAATGGAAGTAAAAATAAAATCCAAGAAGATTTTTTATAATACTGCCTATTTAGTATCTGATGAATTGATTTCAAATTAACTAAAACCTTTTTTATATAATCTAAAATAATGCTTTTTAGATTTTAATAAACTTTTATGAGTCCCAACCTCAACAATCTTTCCATTATCAATAACTGCTATTCTGTCAGCATTCATTACAGTACTTAATCTGTGTGCAATCACAATGGATGTTCGACCAGACATTAAATTATCTAATGCTTGTTGAACAAGTTTTTCTGATTCAGAATCCAATGCTGAAGTTGCTTCATCTAGTAATAATATAGGTGCGTCTTTTAGGATAGCTCTTGCAATGGCTATTCTTTGTTTTTGTCCTCCAGATAAACGTACGCCTCTATCGCCTATCTGATGATTAAAACCGTCAGGAAGTTTTTCAATAAATTCAATTGCATTAGCTGCTTTTGCAGCATTCTGAACTTTTTTAAAATCCATTTTATTAAGATTTCCATATGCAATATTATTGCTAATAGTATCGTTAAATAAAATTGTATCCTGACTTACGAGAGATAAATGATGTCTTAAATCATTCAGCTTGATTTGAGTAATATTAGTTTTATCAATTAATATAGATCCTACATCTAATTCATAAAATCTTGGTATTAAATTTATTAAAGAAGTTTTTCCTCCACCTGATTTTCCAACTAAAGCTATTTTTTCACCTGGTTTTATTACAAAATTTATATCTTTTAAAACTGGTTTTTTAATTTTCTCATAAGAAAAAGAAACATTTCTGAATTCGATATGGCCAGTAATTTTTTTAAATATTTTATTACCTCTATCGACTTCTTTTTTTTCATCCATTACACTAAAAATACTAATAGCAGCAGCAATACCTATCTGGATTTGTTCGTTAATTGCAGTTAATTTTTTTATTGGTGAAATCAACATTAATAAAGCGCCAACAAATGCAGCAAATTCACCAGGAGTAAATCTTCCAACTGAGTAATAAACTACTAATGCCAAAGAAATAGACGCAAGTACTTCAATTACAAAACTATTTGCGCCAGATAATTGAGCCAATTTTGTTTGCATTTTTCTATTTCTTATAACTATTTTAGAAAATTTCTTAAATTCAAAAAAACTTGATTCAAAAATCTTAACAATACGCTGTCCTGATATTGCCTGTTCTGAAGCACTTGTCATATCACCCATGGTAGTTTGAACTTCTTTTCCAGCTTTTCTAAGTTTGGGTGAAACTAATCTTAAATAAAAAAACATTAATGGAGCCATTAATGCAAAAATGAGTGTTAAAAGCCAATCTAGATAGATCATGTAACCAACTATACCCACTATAGTAAGGCTTTCACGAATAGATTCCAAAGCAACTTTTGTTGCTATAAATGATAATTGTTCTGTTTCATAAGTTATCTTAGACACAATATTTCCCGAAGCACGGGAATCAAAAAATGTTACTGGAAGTATCATTAATCTTTTAAAAGCATCGAAACGAAGATCTTCAACAATTTTTCTTGAAACCCAGCGCATTGAGTAGCCTGAAACAAATCCTGATAATGCTCTTATTGTCATCAATATAATTAAAGCTACTGGCAGAAAGATTGAAGAATCTGCAGCTTGCTCAACAAAACCCTCATCTGTAATTTTTTTTATTAAAGCAAGGAAACCAGTATTCGTTAAAGCTAAAATAATAAACGAAAAGATACTAAGAGATAATATCCACTTGTATTTAAGTGCGTATTTAAAAATTCTTGAATAGATTTTTTTAAAATCTTTTAAGTTAACTTTAGTCGTTTGTTCTTTCGACATAAAATATTGGTATTTTCTGTTAATTTACTTTTGTTGAAAATGTAATTTTAGTTAAACCGACTTTACGCGAAGCCTCCATAACGTTAATTACTGATTGATGAGATGCTAAAGAATCTGCATTAATTACAAGTGGAGTATCAGTTTTACTTGCAGATACTTCTCTTAATTTTAAAGTTAATTCATCTACGGACTTAGCATCGATTTGTTTTTCATTTATAGAATATTGACCATCTTTAGTTATTCCAACATTTATATAATCAGGTTTATTTTCAGCTATATTTGCTTCTGCTACAGGTAAATTGATTTTTAATTGACTAAGGCGAGCAAAAGAAGTACTCACGACTAGAAAAATGATAATAACTAGAAGAACATCAATTAAAGGAATAAAATTGATTTCTAAATCGTCATCCTTTTTATTTTTTTGAAAATTCATTTATTACCTCCCTACTTTCTTTTTCCTTGAATAATTTCAACTAATTTAATTGCTTGTTGCTCCATTTCAACTATAAGATTATCAATTTTTGATCTAAAAAAACGATATGCAATCATCGCTGGAACTGCAACTGCAATTCCACCAGCTGTATTATACAAAGCAATTGAAATACCTTTGGCAAATGGTGCAACGTCAGTCGCACCGCTCGTAAATGAACTAAATAATTCAACCATACCAATAATAGTTCCAAATAAACCTAATAAAGGAGCTACTGTTGCAATAGTCGCTAATGTGGAAAGATATCTCTCTAGTTTATGATTTACAGCTCTGCCAGTTTCTTCAATTGCTTCTTTGATTATTTCTGAAGAACTATCATAGTTATTTAATGCACTTGCGAAAATTTCACCTAACATAGAATGATTCTTAAGAGATTCTAAAGCCTCTTGTCTAACACCATTTTTTGTAATCATCTTTTGCACTTCAGAAAGTAAATCATTCGGAGCGATAACGTTTTCTCTTAAACTCCAAATTCTTTCAATAATAATAGCTAAAGCAATAACTGAAGCAAAGATTAACGGCCAAATTGGCCATCCTGCTGCATTAATAATATCCCACACTTGCGTCTCTCCTATTCTAAAAATTTATAATTATTATGGTTATACTAACTCACTTTTATTTTACCCTGACTTAAATTATAAATTTTATCCATTTTCTTTGCTAAAGATAAGTCATGCGTTACTAAAATAATTGATGTGCCAGCTTCTTCTGCAAGCTTTATAAATAAATCAAAAACTAAATTAGCATTATTATTATCTAAATTACCGGTTGGCTCATCGGCTAAAATAATTTCAGGAGATGTAATAATAGCTCTTGCAATAGCTACTCTCTGTCTTTCACCTCCAGATAATTGGTTTGGATAATGATTAATCCTATTTTCTAATCCTAATTTTTTTGTGATTGAAAATAATTTTGAAATATTTATATTATTATTGTCTCCTCTTATTATGAAGGGCATCATTATATTTTCTTTGACAGAAAAATCAGGTAACAAGTGATGAAATTGATAAATAAAACCTAAATATTTATTTCTTAATATAGATAATTCATTTGCTTTTAATTTTTTTAAATTCTTATCTGCTAATTTAATGAATCCATGATCTGGACTTTCAAGCCCTGCCATGAGATGTAATAAAGTACTTTTTCCTGAACCAGAAACTCCTGTTATAGCAATTTTTTCTTTTGATTTTACATTTAAATTAATATTATCTAATACTGGCTGATCAAGACCAACAAATGATTTTTTTAACTGTTTAATTTCTAAAATTTTTTGATTATTCATATTTTAAAGCTGATGCAGGATCTATCCTAGATGCTCTAAAGCTAGGATATATGGTTGCAATTATAGATAAAAATAAACTCATAAAACCTATAAAGAATACATCACTTAAAAGGAGTTTTGATGGTAATACAGAAATGTAATAAATGTCTTTTGATAAAAATTGGACGCCGAATAATCCCTCAAGAAATGGAACAATAACATCGATATTTAATGAAATAGAAACTCCCAAAAGTATTCCAAAAAAAGTCCCAACTACTCCAATCAAAATTCCTTGCCACATAAAAATCAATAAAATACTCTTTTGAGTAGCCCCTAAAGTTCGTAAAATAGCAATATCAGATTTTTTTTCAGTTACACCCATAACTAAAGTTGAAACAATATTAAATGCAGCAACTGCAACGATTAAAGTTAATATAATTGACATTACTTTTTTCTCCATTTGAATGGCAGCAAATAAGTTTGCGTGTTGTCTAGTCCAATCTGTTATTGAAAGATCAAAACGATGAACTACATCTGCTAAAGCAACGCTAGTTTCTCTAGTGCGGTCTATATCTTTTAACTTAACTCGGAGACCAGAAATAAGTTTCTGCATTTGGAACATTTTTTGAGCATCTTTTAAATGAATTAAAACCAAACCAGCATCATATTCATACATCCCTACTTCAAATATACCTTTTATATTAAATTGCTTAAGGCGAGGTATCATTCCAGCAGGTGAATGGTTAGCCTGAGAACTAATTAACGTAACTTTATCTCCAACAGATAGACCAAAATATCTTGCAATATCGGCACCGATCAAAATTTCGAACTTATTCTGCTTAAGATTAAATTCACCATGTTTAATTTTTAAATTCAGATCACTAACTTTAGGTTCCAAGCTTGGCTCTATTCCTCTAACTATTACTCCTCGATTATATTTACCTAAAGACAGCATAGCTTGGTTATGTGTGTATGGAGCAATGTCTTCTACGTTTTCTAAAACTTCAAGATCTGATTTCAATCTCTGCCAATCTTTTAGATTTCCTCCTAATTTAATTACCTCAACATCTGAAGCAACACTTAAAATTTTATTTTTGAGTTCAGCCCTAAAACCATTCATAACTGATAGAACCACGATTAACGCCATTACACCTAATGAGATTCCAATAATACTTGTCAATGATATAAAAGATATAAAGTTTTTACTTTTGAGATGCGTGTATCTGGAGGCTATCCAAAATTCATACAAATTATTTTTAAGAAAGTTTTTAATCATATTTTTTTAAATTAAGCCTGGGACGAAGCATTCTGCTAGAATTATGGCATGTTTACAGGAATAATTGAATCCGTTGGTCAAATCACATCAATAAATGACAATCATGGTGATTTTGAAATAAAAATTAAATATGACTCATCAAGTTTAAATGATATATCTCTTGGTGAGAGCATATCAATAAATGGTATTTGTCTGACTGTTACAAAATTTGATAATAATTTTTTACACTTTGATTTATCTAAAGAGACAATATCAAGAATTTCTAAATTTAAAATAAATGAAATGGTAAATCTTGAAACCTCTTTAAGAGTTAATAATAAAATTTCTGGTCATTTTGTTTTTGGTCATATTGATGGAATAGCCAGATTAATAAATAATGAAAAAAAGGATAGAAGTGAAGAGTGGACCATAGAACCACCAAAAAAAATTATGAGATACATTGCAGAAAAAGGCTCAATTTCAATTAATGGTGTTAGTTTAACTGTAAATTCCGTCACTGAAAAAACATTTAAGATCAATTTAATACCATTTACATTAGAAAATACTGCACTCAAATATATTAGTGTTTCAGGTGAAGTAAATATTGAAATAGATATGCTTGCTAGATACGTGGAAACTATTTTTAAGAAACCATAATTAATTATGAATACAACAGAAGAAATTATTGAAGATTTAAAAAATGGTAAATTAGTCATTTTAGTTGACGACGAAGACAGAGAAAATGAAGGTGATTTGGTCCTGGCAGCTGAATTTACTTCGGCAAGCCATATAAACTTTATGTCTAAATATGGTAGAGGATTAATATGTTTAACCCTTACTGAAGAGCGATGTAAAAAACTTAAGCTACCTTTGATGGTTCAAGAAAACGAAGGAAAATTAGGAACAAATTTTACTGTTTCAATTGATGCTAAAAAAGGGGTTACAACAGGAATTTCTGCAAGTGATAGAGCTAAAACAATAATGGCTGCCATTTCAAAAAATGCAGATCATAAAAGTATTGTTCGACCTGGTCATATTTTTCCTTTAATTGCTCATCCTGGTGGTGTGCTTTATCGAGCAGGTCATACAGAAGCTGGTTGTGACTTTGCAGAACTTGCAAATTTAGAGCCAGCATCAGTAATATGTGAAATCCTTAGCGAAGATGGCAATATGGCTCGCTTACCTGAATTAACAAAGTTTGCAAAAGAACACCAAATTAAAATTGGTACTATTGCTGATTTAATCGAATTTCGTAGTAGGAAACAAAAGCTTATCAAAAAGATAAGTGAGCAAACAATTAGTACGGACTATGGTCAAATGCAGCTTTTACTTTACTCCGATTTATTATCTAAAAACTCTCATTTAGCATTAGTTAAAGGCAAAATTAACCCCAAAGATGAAGTGTTAGTTAGAGTTCATGAGCCATTATCAATTCTAGACTTTATAGATAAAAAATCTCAACATTCATGGCCTCCTCTAAAAGCATTAGAATTAATAAATAAAGCACCTAATGGAGTTATAATTTTTCTCAATTACCAAGAATCACAAAATAAAATTTCTAATATTTTAGAAACTATTAACATCCCAAGAGATAATTCAAATGATTTAAGAAATTATGGCATTGGCTCACAAATTCTTGTTGATATTGGTGTGAAAAAAATGAAATTACTTGCATCTCCTAGAAAAATGCCAAGTATGATTGGTTATGGTCTTCAAGTAACTGAATTTATTGAAAATAATAATTAAAAATATTTTATTCCATGATAAAATACAAGAGTTGATTACACTAAAATATATTTTATATTACAAAACTTCCAAAAAGGGTTCAAACCCTTTTTTTTTAATCAAATCCTTCAGTTATTCTTTCAATGACTAACCAAAATAAAATAATCAACGAATCAGAGGGAAATATTTTGTCGTTTGATTTTGGAGAAAAGAGAATTGGGGTTGCAATTGGCAACAATATAACAAAAAATTCTCATCCATTAGAAACTATAAATACTGCAAAAGTAAAAGAAAGATATAAAATAATTGAATCTTTATTAATGACTTGGAAGCCAATAAAGCTTGTTATAGGCTACCCTTTGAATGAAGATGGAACAATCTCAAAAATGAGTTTACTAGCAAAAAAATTTGGTACAAAATTAAAAAATAAATACAACATTCCGACAATAATGATAGATGAAAGATTTAGTTCTATTGAAGCTGATTTAGAATTAAAAAAATTTGAAAAAAATTTTAAAAAAAGAAAAATTGTTATTGATCAAGTTGCAGCAATGATCATCCTCGACTCTTTTTTTCAAAGCAATAATGATAAAAACATTAAAAAGGTTATTCAATGAAAAATATTCAACTAAGTCAAAATAACAAACTTCAGCATCTTTTATCAATTAATGGTCTAGACCAAAAACTAATTGAACAAATTTTTAATGATGCTGATAAATTTCTTGAAATTAAAGGTAGTACATTCAATAAATATTCATCTTTAAATGGTAAAACAGTTTGTAATCTTTTTTTTGAAAACAGTACAAGAACGCAAACTACTTTCGAAATTGCAGCAAAAAGATTATCAGCAAATGTAATTAATTTAGATATAGCAACATCATCACAATCTAAAGGAGAATCAATTCTAGATTTAATAAATAATTTAATTGCAATGAGTGTTGATATTTTCGTAATAAGACACTCTGAACCAGGTATACCGGAGTTAGTAGCAAAAAATATTCAATCTAATGCCCATATAATAAATGCCGGTGATGGAGATAGAGAGCATCCTACTCAAGGACTTCTAGATGCTTTTACAATAAGGAAATATAAGAAAAAATTTTCAAATCTTAAAGTTGCAATAGTTGGAGATATTCAACATTCTAGAGTAGCAAAATCAGAGATTAATATTTTATCTATACTTGGAACAAAAGAAATTAGAGTAATAGGCCCAAAATCTCTAATGCCTGAGAATATTGATCAATTTAACGTAAAAGTTTTTGATAGTATGGAAAAGGGACTAAAAGATGTTGATGCAATAATGATGCTCCGAATTCAAAAAGAACGTATGACTAAAGATACAATACCTTCAGAAAATGAATATTTTAATAGCTTTAGATTAAATCAAGAAAGACTTAAATTAGCAAAAAAAGACTGTTTAGTTCTTCACCCAGGTCCAATAAATAGAGGTGTAGAAATTGAATCCTCAGTCGCTGATGGAAAACAATCAGTAATACTAAATCAAGTTAAATATGGAATTGCAATAAGAATGGCTGTAATGACTTTAATGGTAAATAAAAATACATGAGGAATTAGATAAATTATTTTTATGTTATTTTAATAAATATTATATATAATCAACAAATTAATTACATAAACTGATTAGCCATAAGGGGAAATTAATGCTAGAAAAATTTTTAAATGCTTTATTAGGCAAAGATACCGAATCGACTTCGACTAAATCGAAAAAGAAACCGGCAGCTAAAAAGAAACCGGCAGCTAAAAAGAAACCGGCAGCTAAAAAGAAACCGGCAGCTAAAAAGAGACC